>Ga0180429_10000855_pt1 | contig 26489 bp, 16 predicted proteins | sample SS_ome_FD_132428 | JGI IMG/M metagenome (GOLD analysis project Ga0180429, IMG submission 132428) | Hypersaline lake sediment archaeal communities from the Salton Sea, California, USA - SS_1_S_1 metaG | ecosystem: Environmental > Aquatic > Non-marine Saline and Alkaline > Hypersaline > Sediment ...
GTTTCAGGGGATACAGATCCTGGGCCGGGAGCATGTTGACCTGGTCATCACAGATATCAATATGCCCTATACCAAGGGCCTTGAACTGATACGTCACATTAATACAAAGATGGATGTGAATATACCCGTGATGGTAATCAGCGGGATTACGAATGAGGAAACCAGGGCTCATGCTGCAGAGCTTGGAGCCATTGACTATATGACAAAACCCTTTGATCTGAATATCATGTTGCAGAAGGTTAAGGATCTTTTTGCAATGAATTGAATTCCTTTTATGCAGAGACTAAGCATCATTATCACTCTTTTGGCATCCACCCTGTTTCCCTTGTGTGCACAGGATCTTGTTGAAGAAAGCAACCCGGAGCAGGAGTTTGCCCGCATGAGAGAGCTTGCAGGTGAAGGCGACTACAATGCTGCAAAAAAGATCGGATACACGCTCCTGGATGAGAATGCGGAATATTTCGATGTGGCCTTGTACCTGGCCCGGATCCATGGCTGGGAACAACGATTTGACTCGGCCTATATGGTGCTTGACGAGGTGATAGCCAAAAGCCCGGAGCTTTACGAAGCCTATGAAACCTGTGCTGATCTGGCCTACTGGGAGAACAATATGGACCGCTTAGATTCCTGTGCTTCGCTGGCAGCAGCCATAGAGCCAGATACGGCAGGCGTTTTTGAAAGATATAAGATGGCCCTGAGGCAAGCCCGGCCGCAATCAAAAAAAACAGAGCTTTTTGGATTTTACTCCTACGACCATTTTTCGCTTCCCTATGTACGCAACTGGCATATGCTGACTGCCGGAGCTGAGGTCCCATTTAAATATGGAACCCTGGTTCCGTCCCTGAACGGGGGGTATCAGGCCACAGCCGAAGCACCTGCCACCGATTTGCAGATCAACCTGGATGCTTACCTGATCCTTGGAAAATCGACTTATTCCCTGCTGGGATATGGTTTTTCTCCCAATGGAGAAGTGGACTATTTCCCCGGACACCGGGCAGCAGCAGAAGTCTGGCAGTCCCTCCCCCTGGGATTTGCACTCTCAGCCGGCTTGCGGTACTTCTACTGGGATCAGAATTTTACTTTCCTGACCTTTTCAGCGGAGAAGTATGCAGGAAACTACTGGTTCAGTTTCAGGAACTATCTCTTTTTTAAGGATTATGGAGTTTCAGGCTCCTATTACCTGAGCGCGAGACGCTATTTTGATACCAAGTACAACTATCTCACGCTTACCCTTGGATATGGAACTGCACCCGATGAACCCATCGATGTGGTTTCTGATCTGGAGCGACTGAATGCTCTTTCCGCCAGGATAGAGTTTTCAAAGAAAATCACACCGGCCATCAGGTTGCTTACCATGGTGGGTTATGCATGGGAGGAATATGCCGATCAGGAATACAGAAACAGGATTGATTTCAGAGTGGGGGCTTATTTCGCGATTATAAAGTGAGAGAAAAACTTACATACCGGGGCCTGGTTCTGGGCCTGTTGCTGACTGCCCTGGGGGCCCTTGAAATGCAGGCTCAGGAGCCAGGTGATTCTCTGCTGTCAGACAGCATAGAGAATGTCTCCCAGGCAGAACAGGATGCGGACAGCGGACTTTCCCAATATGCCCAGAGCCTGATTAAGCGCTTTGATAAATCTCCCCTGCTGGTTACCATCCTTTATATTGTGATCCTCTATTCCATTGTAACGATGATTACCCTGCTGATCATTATTCTTTTGAACAGGAGAAGGTTGGAACGCGAGGAGAAGCTGATGGATTTCCTGTTGGAAAAGTACCAGAACCTGCTGATGAATTACCTCTTCGAGGAAGATAGAAAAGAGGAAGCATTCAAGGAGCTGGAAGAGGTGGCCAACAGCCGGATCAATCGTCAGATCCTGATCGATCAGATGATCGATCTGAGTGTAAACCTCAAGGGAGATATCAAGGAAGTCATTCAGGATCTGTATATCCGTCTGGGTTTGAAGAGGGATTCCCTGGAGAAGGCTTACAGTCGCAAATGGCACCAGAATGTAAAAGGTTTCCGGGAACTGGCATATATGAATATCCGGGATGCCAATGAGCAGATAATCCTTAGCCTGAATTCCAAGAACAGCATTCTCAGGATGGAGGCTCAGATTGCAATGGTCCGGCTTTCGGATGGAAATCCTTATGAGTTTCTCGATTTGCTGGAGAAACCGCTTTCGCTCTGGGAACAGGTTACGCTGCACGAACTTCAAATCCAGCATAACCTGAAGGTCCCTGACTTTAAGCAATGGTTTGGCTCGGAGAACGTTTCAGTCATTCTCTTTGCTCTGGAAATGGTGGCATGGTACAAGCAACGCGGTGTGGGAAAGGAGATTCTGGATCTTTTTGATCATGAGGATGAGCTGGTTCGAAATAAATCCTACAAGGTGTGTGGAGAGATCGGGCTCAAAATGGCACTCTCGTCCATGAGCAAGAAGTACCCGGAAGAAAGCTTCCGGAATAAGCTGGAAATACTTACGGCCTTTACCAAGGTGCCCGATGAGAAATACCTGAAATTTCTGAAGAACGTGCTGGATACCGAAGAAGACGTGCAATTGCAGATAGAGGCCACCAAGGCCATGGAGAATACCGATGAACCGGGAATCTCCATGCTGATCAAGTTAATGAAATCCAAATCAGAGTATAAAAATTACCAGATCATTATCCGGCACGTGCTGGATGGGAGGATCTATTAGTTATGGAAAGAGCTGTTGAAATATTGATGTTTTTTGTGCTGAATGCGGTATTTATTATTACTGCCCTGATCTTCACCACCTACCTGATCCTTACCGTTTTTTCGGCAGTTACCCTTCGGAAATACCTGAGAAAGAACAGTTACGTGGATTATAATTCCATTGTGGCCTCACCCCTGGCCCCCTCCCTTTCGGTGATCGCTCCGGCCTACAATGAAAGTGAAACCATTATTGATAATATCAGAACCCTGCTTTCCCTTTATTACAACAATTACGAGGTGGTGGTGATTAATGATGGCAGCAAAGACGACTCCCTGGAGAAGATTATTGAAGCCTACGAGCTTGAGAAAGTCAATTACTATTTTGACTACCGGCTTCCCTGTAAGAGGATCAGGGGCGTATATAAGTCCAGGAACCGTTCGTTTAAAAAACTGACGGTGATTGATAAAAGCAATGGCGGGAAAGCCGATTCTCTGAATGCAGGTCTGAATGTATGCAGAAACGACCTCGTTGTGAGTATTGATGCGGACTCTATTATGGAGCCGGATGCATTGCTTAAGCTTGTCAAGCCTTTTATGGAGGCTAAGGAGAAACGGGTGATCGGAGCCGGTGGGGTCATTCGCATTGCCAACTCCTGTGAGATTTCGGAGGGTCATATCCAGCGGATCAATCTCCCCAAGAAGTTCCTGCCCCGTGCACAGGTCATGGAGTATACCAGGGCCTTTCTGATGGGAAGGATGGCCTGGAGCGAACTGGACGGGTTGTTGCTTATTTCTGGCGCCCTGGGAATGTTTGACCGGGAGATCGTTATTAAAGCTGGCGGATACAGTACCGAAACGGTGGGGGAGGATATGGAACTGGTGGTGCGGATCAGGAGGTATATGACCGAGAACTCACTTGATTATGATGTGGTCTATATTCCGGATCCCCTCTGCTGGACGGAGGTGCCTTCAACCGTAAAGGTGCTGGCACGGCAAAGAAGCAGGTGGACCAGGGGTACCATGGAGACCCTGGCCAAACACCGGAAGCTCTTCTTCAACAGGAAATACGGGAAACTGGGCATTCTGGGCTACCCCTACTGGTTGGCATTTGAGTACCTGGCTCCAATTGTGGAGTTCCTCGGCTTATGCTGGTTTACCTTCCTGGTGATCACCGGCAGACTGAACTGGCCCTTCTTTCTTCTGCTACTTGGCTTTGTCTACTTTTTCGCCGTATCCCTTTCCATCTGGTCGGTACTCTTCGAAGAGATCACATTTCACAAATATGAAAGGCGACGGGATGTGCTCCGTCTGGTTGGCACTGCCTTCCTTGAACCCATCTTCTACCACCCCATGGTGATGCTTATGACCATCAAGGGGAACATTGATAAGATTTTTAACCGCAATAAATGGGGTAAAATGGAACGGAAGGGATTTGGTAAAAACTGAGCCTTATACCACTATCTCCTCACTCTCGGTCCTGTTGCCTGCCTTGTCCACTGTGACCACCTTATACCCGCCTTTCTGCAGTCCGCCTTTGTATCCGAAGGGATCTGTAGTAATCTGTGGTGTATGTAATACGGTAGCGATCAGCTCATCGCCCCTGAAGACTTCGTAATGTGAAAGCGGATCGTCGGCGGCCAGGGCGCTGTTCCAGCTGATTTTCAGATCTCCATCTTTGTGGACCCTGATATCCTGCGGAGGTGTCAGTCCTGCATAGGGCAGCTGGAAATAGTTGGTCTTGCCATCCTTGGCAACCTGGCCTAATTTTTCAATCTTTTCACGCTTCTTCTGGCTCAGACCATCGGGCGCAATCTGACAGGCATAGTAGTTCTGTACCAGCTGGCATTTCAGGTTGTCGTCGGAGATCTGGCCGATCCCGATAATAGCTGTGTGAATGCCGGGGGTGGTCAGTGCATATTCGATCAGGGGCTTACTGGGCAGCTCCCTGGTTCCTACCGTCCGGATCACTCCATCCGAATCCCTTGTCCAGTCATTATATTTACCATACATGGCTCCATCGGCAAACACCTTCATTGCAATAATACCCATATTCTTTGCCTGGGCCACCGGTATTACATTGTGCTGGTGGTTCAGGTAGCGTTTGTCGTTTGCGTTGATTGCCACCAGCATGCCATCCAGAATTTCGTACTTGTCTCTTCGGATCATATCCATCATGGCCGGCGAATTGATGTGTCCGGACAGTCCGATGTGTTTGATCAGTTTCTCTTTCTTTGGATTCAATCCCGTATGATTTGTGCCATCGCGAAAGTCCCGCAATGTGACCAGCACACCAAAATTCTCATCCTTGTTCAGCGGCGTCTCCAATCCTTTATACATCACATCCACCTCTTCCACAAAATTCAGGTTGTGCGTCAGGACCATATCCACATAGGAGCCCTCCGGGTAGTTCCCTTCCCCGTCCCCAAACATTTGCGAAAGTGATCTCTTCAGGTCCTTCACAGCTCCTCCTGCAGGATCCCCGTTGGACCAGTTGTTTACGTTTTCCAGCTCCGGGAACCCTGGCTTTCCCCATCTTTGATGGGTTTTGGTAGTCAGGAAAATGGATTCACGAAGTTTCTTGTCGTATCCGGGTTCCCCGGGGATCAGGTTCAGCTGACGGAAGGCTAAGCCGAAATGCAGCTGACTCTTGGCATAGAGGTTGGAGGTGTCAAAGTAATTAACGCCCATTTTAAATGCCTTCAGAATAATGGGGACCGGATCCACATCCGCCGGTGTCCATTGGAGAGAGGCCTGTCCGCCCATTCCCAGGGTAGTCACCTCAAAGGGAATCTTACCAAAACTTCGCTTCATGGGAGCGGGGAGCTGATCCAGTCCGAAACGGAAACCTGGCAGTATGGTAAGTCCGGCTGCAGCAGCAGCGGAGAGTTTTACAAATTCGCGGCGGGAAACTGTTTGTTGCTTCATAGTAACATAATTTATGCATGTTCGTCATACTGATAACGCAAGATAGGGCAAAAGTGTTGAAGTTGCCAATGTACGAATACGAACACCCCTGTACGCATATGGACTGTTACACGCCTGAGGGAATAATGTAAATGGCATATAATCAGTAAATAAAGGCCCTTGGCATAGTTCATGAGAATAAATGAAGAACCTAAGACTTTAAACAATAATAATCAAGACCATGTGGAAGAATTTCGTCCGGGTTACCCTGCGCAGCCTAAACAAAAACAAAGCTTTTAATGCAATCAATATAGCTGGACTGGCCATTGGACTGGCCAGCGCCATCTTTATTATTCTGTATATCATCAGCGAGACCAGCTATGATCGCTTCAATGAGCGTTCATCCGATATCTATCGCCTCTATCTGGAAGGGAAGATGGCCGGGGAGGAATTTACAGGCGCCTGGGTCAGCCCCATTGTTGCACCCACCTTCATGGAAGAAATCCCTGAGGTAGAGAATTTCTGCCGTTTCGATTGGGCCAATAACAGGTTGATGTGGGCCAATCCGGACAACAAATATCTCGAAAATCAGTTGCTGTATGCCGATTCTACCTTCTTCGAGATTTTTAGTATTAAGCTGCTGGAAGGGGATCCGCAAACCTGCCTTGATGAGCCCAACACCATTTTGCTGACCGAATCGAAAGCTTTACAATATTTTCCCGGTGGGGATCCCATCGGAGAATCCATTGCCATGAATAATGATTCCACGCTGTACCGGGTGACCGGCATAGTGGAGGAGGCTCCCCGTAATTCGCATTTCGACTATGATTTTATTTGTTCCTACAGCACTTATGAATCTAGCAAGCGCACTTCCTGGTTCAATAATCATATGCAGGCCTACCTGCTGGTAAGCCCGGGGGCGAATCCGGCACTCCTGGATGAGAAGCTACAGGCAACCACCTTAGCAAACATAAGTACCGAACTGGAACAGTTCATGGGGGTCAGTCCGGAGGAGTTTCTGGCTTCAGGGGCAAAGTATGGCTACCATCCGCAAGCCCTGCTGGATATTCACCTGAACGCTGATATCGAGGTGCCCAGTGATATCGGATACCGTCCCAACGGGAATCGCACCTACCTGATAATTTTTGGTGTGATTGCCTGCTTTGTTCTGATCATTGCCTCCATAAACTTTATGAACCTGAGTACTGCCCGTTCATTAAGCCGGGCCAAAGAAGTAAGCCTGAGGAAGGTAGTGGGTTCGAACCGCAAGCTCCTGGTAAGGCAGTTCCTCTTTGAGAGTGTCTTTCTGAGCCTCATTTCGCTTGTGATCGCTTTGGTACTGGTGACGGTATTGCTGACTCCCTTTAATAATGTTGTGGGTCTTAATCTGGACTACGGGGATATCTTCAAGTGGTATATGATCCCCTCTTTTATTCTTCTTGCCATCCTGGTGGGCTTGCTCAGTGGAAGCTATCCCTCCTTTGTGCTGGCTTCCTTCAAGCCTATTTTTGCCCTGAAAGGAAATGCAAGTACCAAAAATGGCACTACCGCATTACGAAATGCCCTGGTGATCATACAGTTTTCCATTTCCATCATTATCATTGCTGGTACGCTGGTGATCTACTGGCAGTTCAGGTATATGACCAATAAGGACCTGGGCTTTGACAAAGAACAACTGGTAGTAATGGAACGGATCCATCCGCTGGGGGATGGCCACGATATTCAGACCTTTAAACGGGAGCTGCTGTCACACTCTTCAATCCTGTCAGCCACCAATTCCACAGCCTACCTGGGAGCCCCGAATAATAACAATGCCTACGGGATCAAAGGCAGACCGCCTGAGGAATCCGTATTGTTTCATACCTTCTGGACAGATGAGGATTTTATGGAGACCTATCGTTTCGGACTGGATACTCCTGAAAGCCGTTACTTCTCTGAAGATTTTTCCAGTGATTCCACGGCTTGCCTTGTCAATGCAGCTGCTGTTCGGAAGTACAATCTGGAGAATCCCATGGAGCAATCGATTTTGCATGGCGATTTTGGTCCGGATGGAGAAGGCACGGAACTGCGGATTATAGGGGTCATGGAAGATTACCATTTTTTGAGCCTGAAGCATGAAGTCGGTGCCCAGATTGCTATCCTGAAACCCCGTGACTGGGGATGGTCCGGCTACCTGACAGTGAGGCTGGCAGCCGGAAGGGAAAACATAGAGGCCGGACTGGCGCATATGGATAAGTCCTGGAAAGCGTTTACAGCAGATGAGCCTTTTGAATATTTTTTCCTGGATGAGGAACTTGATTCATATTATGCCGAAGAGAAGAGGACCGGAGCGGTCACGATGATCTTCTCCATTCTGGCTATTTTTATTGCTTCCCTGGGTCTTTTCGGACTAACATTATACAATTCCCAGAAGCGCATCCGGGAAATCGGCATCCGGAAAGTGATGGGAGCCACCGAAGGCAATGTGATTACGGTCATCTCAAAAAGTGTGGGCTATGCCGTGGGTATCTCCATTCTGATTGCGATGCCGGTGGCCTACTTTATGATGCAGGACTGGCTCAGGGATTTCCCCTACAATGTGGGCTTTCAACCCTTGCTATTTATTATGGCTGCTATGCTGGCCATTATTATAGCCATGGTAACAGTGACCATCACCTCGCTGAAGGCTGCGAGGACCAATCCGGCCATGGCCTTGCATTATGAATAGCTACATCACCATTGCACGGAAATTGAAAGTCTGAACAAGCTAAGTCAAACAATATGTGGAAGAATTTCTTACGGGTCACTTTGCGCAGCCTTAGCAAGAACAAGGCATTTAATGCGATTAATATATCGGGACTGGCCATCGGACTGGCCAGTGCCATATTCATTATTCTCTATATAAGGAATGAGACAAGCTTTGATCGCTTTCATGAACACGGAGGGGAGATTTACAGGCTTTATATTGAAGGGAAAATGGCCGGGGAGGAATTTAAAGGCGCCTGGGGCAATCCCAATTACGGACCTGCTTTTTATGAGGAGATCCCGGAGGTGGAGGATTTCTGTCGAATCGATTTCTACACCAACCAGCTCATGTGGAAGGACCCGGATACCAAGTACCTGGAGCATGGCGTCATGCTGGCCGACTCCTCCTTTTTCGACATGTTCTCCTTCACCTTACTGGAGGGCGATCCGTCAACCTGCCTGAGCGAGCCGCAAACCATCGTTTTATCCGAGTCCAAGGCCAGACAATATTTTCCGGAGGGGGGTGCCATCGGGAGCTCCATAGCCATGAACAACGAATCCAATCTCTTCAGGGTTACGGGGATCGTGGAAGATGCCCCCCGGAATTCTCATTTCTATTATGATTTCATTGCTTCCTACACCTCCGATGAAAGAGGCAAATCTACCTTCTGGATGAGCAACTGGATGATGAATTACATCCTGGTCCGCCCCGGCACCGATCAGAAAGTGCTGAATGAGAAGATCAATGCTTCCCTCATCGAAAACATTCGTCCCCAGCTGGAGCAACTCATGGGGATTTCACCGGAAGAATTTATGGAAAGCGGAGGGGAATACGGTATGTTTACCCAGCCCCTGCTTTCCATACACCTGGACCAAAATATTGATCTGCCCAGGGACGAAGGCTACCGTCCCCTGGGAAATCGGACTTACCTGGTGATCTTCGGGCTCATAGCTTTTTTCATACTGGTGATTGCTTCCATCAATTTCATGAACCTGAGTACTGCCCGTTCCCTGAGTCGTGCCAAAGAGGTAAGCCTGCGTAAAGTGGTGGGATCCGACAGGAAACACCTGGTCAGGCAATTTCTTTTTGAAAGCGTAGTTCTGAGCCTGCTCTCTCTGATCATTGCACTTGTACTGGTATCTGTTCTGCTGACTCCATTCAACAGGCTCGTGGATCTTAACCTGGTTCATGGCGATATTTTTTCCTGGTACATGATCCCGTCCTTTATCCTTCTGGCCGTTCTGGTTGGTTTATTAAGCGGATCTTATCCTTCCTTTGTTCTGGCTTCATTCAAACCAATTTTTGCATTGAAAGGCAATGCAAGTACCAGGAACGGTACCACTGCCCTGCGGAATATCCTGGTGATCATTCAGTTCAGCATTTCCATCATCATCATTGCAGGCACCCTGGTCATTTACTGGCAGTTCAGGTACATGACCAACAAGGACCTGGGCTTTGACAAGGAGCAGCTGGTGGTGATGAACCGGATCCACCCCCTGGGAGGGCAGATCCAGGTCTTCAAGGAAGAGCTGAAAGCACACGCTTCCATTTTATCGGCCACCAACTCCACCTGTTACCTGGGAACCACTAATACCAATAATACCTATGGCATCAAGGGCAGGCCTGCTGAAGAAAGCGCCATGCTCTATGTATATTATGCCGATGAGGATTTCATGGAGACTTTCCGCTTTGGTCTGGCCACGCCCGACAGCAGGTTTTTGTCCCGTGACTTTCCGGGCGATTCATCGGCCTGCCTGGTGAATGAATCGGCTTTGAGGAAATACCAGCTGGAAGATCCCCTGAATACCATATTTCTCGACCCCAGTGAAACCGGATTTGAAGACGAATTACGGATGATCGGAGTCATGGAGGACCACCATTTTTCGAGCCTGAAGAATGAGATCGGGGCCCAGATGATCCAGCTGAAAGACCCGGGCTCCAACTGGTCGGGCTATCTCACCTTCCGCACAGCCCCCGGCAAGGAGAATATTGAAGCGGCCCTGGATCATATGGACAGTAAATGGCGGGATTTTGCCGGTGATGAACCCCTGCAGTACTTCTTCCTGGATGAGGAGCTGGACATGCATTATGCCGAAGAGAAACGGACCGGGGCCCTGACCATGATCTTTTCCATACTGGCCATCTTCATTGCTTCGCTGGGATTGTTCGGACTTACGCTCTATAATTCCCAGAAAAGAATCCGGGAAATTGGGATCCGCAAAGTAATGGGAGCCACAGAAGGTAACGTGGTGGTCGTGATCTCAAAAAGCGTGGCTTATGCCGTAGGGATTTCCATACTGATTGCCATGCCTGTGGCCTATTTCATGATGCAGGACTGGCTCAGGGATTTTCCCTACAATGTGGGTTTCCAGCCCTTGTTGTTCTTAGCCTCAGCCCTGCTTGCGATAATAATTGCCTCCGTAACGGTGACCATCACCTCCATGAAGGCAGCCCGAACCAATCCGGCCATTTGCCTGCATTATGAATAGCTGCAGTGTAATTCTGGTTTATTGAAACCGGGCATTATCTTTCAAAATACGGAAAAAGCCGGCACCTACCCAGTAGATGTCGGCATTTCCATTTCCCGGGGAGTTGTTCAGGGCCTTCAGGGTTTCATAATTCCAGTCGGGTTCCTCAATTTCATTGGTTCTGGTAGCCATAAAGAAAAATGCTTCTCCCCCGGGAGATACATAGGGGGACCATCCTCTGGCATTGTCCCGGTTCACCTCCGGGCCCATGTTAAGCGGTTCGGACCAGCGATCGTTTTCATCCCTGAATACCACGTAGTAATCAACCCCATCATAAGCATCGGGCATTCCCACAGCCGGGACAATCATATAGCTTTCATCGGGAGCGACGAAGGCATTAAAACGGTTGGTGCCGCAGTTAACCTGTTCGGGCAGGAGCTCGGGTTCCTGGAAGGAGCCATCCACCCACCTGGAACGGAAAATCTGATTCAGGGCACTTCCCTTTTCATTGCGCGTAAAGTAGAGCGTGCCATCGCTGGTCAGAGAAGGGAAGAATTCACCACCATCGGTATTCACCGGTTCTCCCAGGTTTTCAGGAAGGCCCCAGTTCCCCGACTCATCCCTTTCCACCATCCATATATCCTGGTCTCCCGGCTCCTCATCTCCATGGGGACGGGTCGACAGGAAGTATAATCTGGATCCGTCTGCTGACAGGGCAGGTTCAAAATCCAGGACCCCGGGTCCGCCCGAAAAAGGGACAATCTCGGGGGGCAGCCATCGACCATTCACTTCTTTTGAATACAGGATGGTGGAATAGGTGTAGTTTCCCAGGGCCACACAGAAATAGATTTCTTTTCCATCCGGACTTATGGCCACATCACGTGTAAACATTCCTGTGGAGACTACGCCCGGGGCAAAGAGCTCCGGGATGGAGTCGGGCAGGGCCTGGCCCAGGAAGGGGCCCGAGAGTGCCGGGAAGGAGGAGACTGCATCAGTAGGTTCCTTGCTGCCATTGCAGGAGATAAACATTGCTAGGGTGAGGGTCATTAAAAGACCAGCTGTAATGGATCTGAGATAACTCATGATGTACAGGGATAAGTTTGGCATATAAATATAGATGCTTGAAGCTGCATTTACCCTATTCGGAGGGAAATAAGCTTCTGTAAATTTTGAATTTCCTTATGGAGATGCGAAATTGGAGCCTTATTTGAAAATCACCAGTCTAACAAATAATTATCATATGAAGACAGAGAACAGAAGAGAGTTTATCAAGAAGTCAGGAGCAGTAGCTGCAGGAATCACCCTGGGAGCTTCCGGCATATCGGCAAAGAGTTACCGGCGCATTCTGGGTGCCAATGACCGTATGAATGTGGGCATTATCGGCTGCCTCCGGAGAGCCGGCGCCATACGCTCCTCCTTATCCGAAATGCAGGACCAGGTACATGTGTCCTATGTGTGTGATGTGGTAAAAGAGCGCAGGGATCGGTATGCCGCCTCGCTGATGGAGCCGCTGGGCTATGTGCCTCCGGCAGTAAATGACTTCCGTGAAATTCTGGCCGATGGAAAGGTGGATGCGGTATTTAATCTTACTCCCGATCACTGGCATGCACCCGGATCCTATCTGGCACTGGAAGCAGGAAAGCATGTGTATGTGGAGAAGCCGCTGACCCACAATCCGCGTGAAGGCGAGCTCTTTCTGGAATTTCAGAAAAAATACGACAGGGTTGTATTTATGGGAACCCAGCAGCGTTCACAGGCCACTGCCCGCAAGGTAGTCGGTGAGCTGCAGAATGGCCTGATCGGGGATATCTACGAAGTACTGGCATATTATGCCAACGGCCGGACCTCCATTGGGAAGGGGAAGGTGATGGCAGCGCCTGAAGGTTTTGACTGGGACCTGTTCCAGGGACCGGCGCCCAGACAGGATTATATGGACATCCTCTATGATTATAACTGGCACTGGTTCTGGCCCTGGGGCACCGGTGAAACAGGGAACAATGCCACCCATGAATTTGATGTGGCCAGGTGGATCCTGCAGGTGGATCATCCCGAGGAGGTGAAGTGTAATGCGGCAAAACAGTATCACCGGGACGACGACTGGACCATGTACGATACCATGGATGTAAGCATGAAGTATCCGGGCGGACAGACCATACGCTGGGATGGCAGGAGCCGGACCGGCTACAGTATTTATGGAGATGGTCGCGGAAATGTGGTCTTCGGGAGCGAGGGAACTGTCACCATCAGCAGGAACGGATACAAAGTCTATGATCTGAAGGGCACGCTTCTGAAGGAAGAGAATGAAGCTTCGCAGAGTGTGACCACCGGCCTGGGCGGCGGGGGAGATATCACCACCAAGCACGTTCAGAATTTCTTCCAGACCGTCAGGGGAGAGGCCAAACCCAATTCGGTGCTGAAAGAGGCCGCTGCAAGTTCCCATCTGAATCACCTGGCCAACATTGCCTATAAGACGGGCAAAGACCTGAAGGTGGATCCTTCCAGCGGGCATATTCTGGACAAGGAAATTATGAAAAAGCACTGGACCCGCGAATATGAGCCGGGATGGGAACCCAAACTATGATTTTTGTATAATCTTTTTTAGAGTACCTTGTTGCAAACTAATACCTAAACTACCTTTCGCAATATGAAGAAGAACCAGCTATTTACCATCCGGGTGGCGCTGACCGTGGCCCTGGGAGGATTCCTCATGGGATTTGATGCATCTGTCATTTCGGGTGTTGTAAAATTCATCGAGCCACAATTTGATCTGACCAAGATCCAGCTGGGTTGGTCGGTAAGTAGCCTGACCCTGATGGCCACGCTGGCCATGCTGGTGTCGGGGCCCATATCCGATCGCCTGGGGCGCAGGACCGTGCTGAAATATGCTGCCATCCTCTTTGCCCTGTCGGCCGTGGGTTCTGCCCTTGCCCCAAGCTTTGCCTTCCTGGTAGTTGCCAGAATGCTTGGAGGTATTGGAGTAGGAGCCTCCCTGATCATTGCGCCTGTCTTTATCGCGGAGATCTCTCCCCCGGAGCGCAGAGGGCAACTGGTATCCTTTAATCAGCTCAATATTGTTCTGGGTATCTCGGTAGCCTTCTTTACCAACTACCTGATTGTGAAGCTGGGTTCGTCGGAGGAAGCCTGGGTGCAAAGCCTGGGTCTTGCAGAGCACAACTGGAGATGGATGCTGGGACTTGAAACCCTGCCTGCCATGCTTTACTTCATTGCCCTCTTCTTTGTTCCACGGAGTCCCCGCTGGTTGATGATGAAGGGAAAAACCGAGGAAGCCATGGTGGTTCTGAAACGCGCCAATGATCCTGAGGCTGCCGAAAAAGAATTCAAGAACATCTCGGAAAGCCTGAAGAGTGCTTCGGAAAAGAAGAAAGTCCCCCTGGCGGAACTCTTTAAGCCTGCCCTCCGGCTTGTGCTGATCATTGGACTGGGAGTGGCGGTCTTACAGCAGATCACCGGGATCAATTCGGTCTTCTTCTATGCCCCCATGATTTTTGAACAATCGGGGATAGGCACCGATGCAGCCTTTTCACAGGCCATTTTTGTTGGACTGACCAATCTTGTGTTCACCATTGTGGCCATTCTCTTTATTGACCGTCTGGGGAGGAAGTTTCTTCTGGGTGTGGGATTGGCAGGGATAGCCATCTTTATGTTCATACTGGCTGCAGGATTTAACTCAGCCACCTACTCCCTGAGTGCTGATGCCATTGAGCAACTCTCGGACGATCTTGATAAGGAAGCGCTTTACTCCATAGAGGGCGTGGTCTATGACAGTGATGTGAAGTTTAAGGATAAGCTGACCGGGGTCCTGGGTGCATCAAGTATGAAAGCGCATGAATCAGAGCTTATTGCCGGGGCCATTGATAACAATCCCTGGTTGATCCTCATTGGGATCCTTGGCTTTGTGGCCTCCTTTGCGGTTTCAATTGGTCCGGTGATGTGGGTGCTATTCTCCGAGCTGTTTCCCAACTGGATCCGGGGACTGGCCATCTCCTTTGTGGGCTTTATCAACTCCCTTGTAAGTTTCTCCGTGCAGCTTGTATTCCCCTGGGAACTGGCCACCCTGGGCACTGCGGGTACCTTCCTGATTTATGGAATCTTCGGGGCCCTGGGACTGGTCTTTGTATTGATAATGGTACCTGAAACCAAGGGAAAATCTCTGGAAGAACTGGAAAAGATCCTTGTAAAAAGCTAAACAGAAGTAAGTAGGGCTTAAGACATACTATATGACAAGACGGAATATTTTCATAGGTGATACCCCCGTGAAGCTAAATAAGGAGCGTGTTGGGGGCGCATTTGTGGAACTGGACGGGGAGCGTTATTATAAAATCTCCAATGTGGACCGGATGCCCGATTTCTTCATCAGCATGGTGAGTGCCTCCGATCAATGGATGTTTATTTCCAGCAATGGATCCCTTTCTGCAGGACGTAGAAATTCAGAAGCTGCTCTCTTTCCTTACTATTCTGAAGATAAGATACACGACTACAGTGGGCATACGGGTAGCAGGACGCTGATCCTGGTGAAGCAGGGTGCGAAGATGAAGCTGTGGGAGCCATTTATGGGGCCGGGCGGCAGCTATGCAATCAAACGAAATATTTACAAGAACCTCTTCGGCAACAAACTGGTTTTTGAAGAGATCAACGAGGATCTGAAACTTGGCTTTCGCTATGGCTGGTATAACAGCGATCGTTTTGGCTTTGTGAAACGGTCTACCCTCCTGAATCAGGGATCCGAACCGCAGCAGGTGGAGCTGCTGGACGGACTGCAAAACATCCTTCCGAGCAGCGTTGATTCCGGGCTGCAGATGAGCTCCAGCAACCTCCTGGATGCATACAAGAGGCAGGAACTGGTATCCGGAACCACTCTGGGAATCTTTCGCCTGAGTTCGGTTCCTTCTGATACGGCCGAACCCAGTGAAGCCCTGAAGGTGAATACTGTATGGTCAGAAGGTTTTAAGAACAGTGTCATCCTGCTGTCCAGCCTGCAGCTGGAAGCCTACCGTTCGGGATACCCGGTTCAGCAGGAGGGTGATATTAAGGCCACCCGGGGTGCCTATTTTGTAAATGCTTCCCTGGATCTTCGGGCAGGAGCCTCCCATGCATGGAGCCTGGTTGCTGAGGTGAACCAGGATTCGTCCCGCCTGGCCGCTCTGGTGGAGCTGCTTAAGACGGACGAAAGGGTTCCGGAATTGCTGGCCAGGGATATCGGGCAGAATAATGCGGACCTGGTAGCCCTGCTGGCTTCGTCCGATGCTTTGCAATGCACAGAAGATGAGTTGAGTACCACCAGACACCTTTCCAATGTGCTGTTCAATGTTATGCGGGGTGGAATTTTCATGGAGAATTATGAGCTTTCTGCTGAGGATTTTCTGGCCTTTGTTTCCGGGGCCAATGGAGGACTTGTAAAGGAAGCAGAGGAGTTATTGGATGCCTGTGGCAAACCTCTTCAATACCAGCACTTACTGGCGAAAGCCAGGGAACAGAACAAGCCCCAGCTATTCAGGATGTGCTATGAATACCTGGCTTTAACATTCAGCAGGAGACATGGTGACCCCAGCCGGCCCTGGAACAGGTTCTCCATCGAGAGCAGGAAAGAAGATGGCAGCCGGAACCTGGATTATGAGGGAAACTGGCGGGACATATTCCAGAATTGGGAGGCCCTTGGTCTTTCGTTTCCTGCCTACGTGGAGGGCATGATCAGTAAGTTTGTAAATGCTTCCACTGCCGATGGTTACAATCCATACCGGATTACCCGCGATGGAATCGACTGGGAGGTTCCCGATCCTTCAGATCCCTGGTCGAATATCGGGTACTGGGGAGATCACCAGATCATCTACCTGCTCAAATTCCTGGAGATATCTGCAAACCATCACCCGGGTCAGCTGCAGGAGCTTCTCAAGCAGGAACTCTTCAGCTATGCCAATGTTCCATACAGGATTAAACCCTACAATGAATTGCTGGCCGATCCCCGGGATACCATTCAGTTTGATGCTGAACTGGAGGAGGAAATCAAAGTCCGGGTAGAAGCAGTGGGCTCGGACGGAAAACTGATCTGGGATAAGAAGGAAGAGGTGGTGCTGGTGAACCTGGCGGAAAAACTGCTGCTTACCCTGCTCTCAAAACTATCCAATTTTATTCCCGGAGCAGGAATCTGGATGAACACGCAGCGGCCCGAATGGAACGATGCCAATAATGCCCTGGTGGGCAGCGGGGTTTCCATGGTTACAGCCTGTTACCTGAGGGCTTACGTGGATTTCTGCGGAAATCTTTTTGGAAGCCTGTCGCAGGATGCTGTGACACTTTCGGAGGAGGTAGCCGGTTTTTTCAGGAGCATGAAAAGGGCCCTGGATGAGCAGATGAGCCAGGCGGAAGCCATGTTGAGCGAAAAAGGAATGAAAGCCGCCATGGATCAATTTGGGAAAGCAGGCAGCGACTACAGGCAGCTTATTTACAAGGAAGGATTTTCCGGACGGAGGGCAGAGCTGGAGATGGATCAGCTAGGACAATTCTTTGACAAGGCATTAAAGGCACTCGATCAAACGATTGCTTCCAATAAGCGTGACGACCAGCTTTATCATGCCTACAACCTGATCCGGGTGGATGGGGACCGGATTGTATTACGCAGGCTCTACGAAATGCTGGAAGGACAGGTGGCCGTATTAAGCTCCGGTTTTTTAAGCGTGAAAGAGGCCGTGAAGCTCCTGGATGCCTTGAAGCAAAGCAAGCTTTTCAGGGAGGATCAGTACAGCTACATTCTGTATCCCGACCGGGACCTGCCCTTCTTTATGGACAAGAATATCATCCCCGGGAAGGAGGTAGAGCGTTCCCGCTTACTTCAGGCACTGATAAGCCAAAGTAACAAGGAGATTGTCCTGAAGGATGTGAACGGGATCTTCCACTTTCAGGGAGACATCAGGAATGCCGGCCTCCTGAAACAGGCTCTTGAGAAGCTGCCCGAAAGCTATGGGTCGCTTGTGGAAGAAGAAGGTGAACTGGTTCTGGCTATGTATGAAAAGGTTTTCGATCACCAATCCTTTACAGGTCGTTCAGGCACCTTCTATGGATACGAGGGACTGGGGAGTATTTACTGGCACATGGTTTCCAAGCTGCTCCTTGCGGTTTGTGAAACATATTTCAGGGCAGTGGCCGAGGGAAGCACACCGGATCTGATGGGTCAGCTGGCTGCTCACTACTACGAGATCAGGGCTGGAATCGGACTGAACAAGGATCCTGAAGTTTACGGGGCCTTCCCCACCGATCCCTATTCACATACTCCAAGGAACAAAGGAGCTCAGCAACCAGGAATGACCGGTCAGGTGAAGGAGGATATCATTGCCAGGTGGGGAGAGCTGGGGCTGATGGTCAGGAAGGGAAGCATCATCTTCCTTCCGGCCTTACTCAGAAGAGAAGAATTTCTTTCCTCTCCCCGTGATTTTGTCCATGTGGATGTACAGGGCAGGAGGAAAACCCTGCAGCTTCAGAAGGATAGCCTGGCTTTCACCTACTGTCAGGTTCCGGTCGTTTATCATCTGTCAGACAAAATGGAAATTGTGGTCCATTTTAGCGATGGAACTGCACAAGGAATCACCGGTCTGGACCTGGGCCCGGATATCAGCAGGAAGGTGTTTAATCGGGGCGGGGACATTGAGCGCCTGGAAGTATACTTGGTCCCCGGCTTATAATCATTTATAATAATATGAAATACAGACCTTTACTGCGAGCATTTTTCATTGCCAGCTGCCTGTTATTTGTACTGCAGGGGTCTTCCCTGGCAAAGGAGAAACTTGAAATTACCCATGGTCCTTACCTGGTGGAACCTGCCGAAGACGGTATGACCATTGTCTGGTTTACAAACAAACCCTGTCTTTCCTGGGTGGAATACTGCGGGGAAGGCAACTTCGGCACATTTCCACAGTGGGGGGGATACCCGGAAATTGCAAAAAGCAGTACCAATGGACTCATTGATGCCAACTCCACCATGCATTCCATCCGCATCACAAATCTGGAAGCCGGGACCTTATACAAGTACAGGATAGTCTCCAAAGAGATCCTGCAATACGATCCCTACGAAGTTATTTACGGGGATAGTACGGTGGATGAGATTTATGAATTTGAGACCCTGAATACCCAAAAAACCCATTTTTCATTTGGCGCAATTACAGATATGCATGAACGGGCTGCAGCTCTGGATGCCCTCTTACAGGTTTCACCAGTCGATTCAATGGATATGGTGTTCTATACCGGAGATATGCTTAACTGGATTGGGAGTGAGGAGCGGATATTTGATGGCCTGATCGATGTCAGTGTGGACCATTTCGCGAAAACCAAGCCTTTTATATTAACACGTGGCAATCACGAAACACGCGGTCCCAATGCCCGGGACCTCTTTCCATATTTTCCACATTCCAGCGGAAAATACTACTATGCCTTCAGTCATGGTGAGGTTCGCTTCATTGTGCTGGACTGTGGAGAGGACAAGCCGGATACGCATCCTGTATATGCCGGACTGGTTGATTTCGACAACTACCGCAGCGAGCAGGCCGAGTGGTTAAAAAAAGAAGTGAACAGTGAGGAATTCAAAAATGCAAAGTATAAAATAGCCCTGTTTCACATACCACCCTTTACGGGAAGGGGGCACGGAGGAATAGACCTCACCGAAAAATGGGGTCCCACCTTAAATGAAGCGGATGTGGACCTGGTAGTCAGCGGTCATCACCATCGCTTCAATATCATGGAAGCCAGGGAAGACCTGAATACATTTCCGGTTCTGATCCTGGGTAAGGATATGATGCTTAAGGCAGATGTGTCCCCTGAACAACTTTCCCTGTCGATTAAGGATATAAAAGGAGAACTTGTGGATGAACTTATCATCCCCAGGAAATAGCTAAGAACAAACCATTCTATATAAACATAGACAGATCATGAATAAACTTTATTCCTTCCTGGTGCTAAGTCTGACAATTATTCTTTTTGCCGGCTGTCAAAACACCCCTGTAAGTCCTTATCAGATTGATTCTTATGGCGAGCCCGAAGCCCCGCATCCTATTGTTCCTGTTCAGGACTGGGAAGCCCTGGAATCGGGATTCTACGCAACATGGGGCAGTAGCAATGAGCGCTATCACAGGGAGTACATTCCAGAGCTCGTGATGGAGGAAAAGCATGGTGTGGCAGGATGGCGTAATGAAAGGCTGAATGCCCAGGTGGTGGTTTGGAGCAAGGACTCACTGCAAGAATTGCGTGTGGAGGCTGGCGATTTTATATCGGAAGAGGGGTCCATTGCTGCCAGTGCACTAAAAGCCTATTTCGTACGAAACGTGCTGGCTGATGAATTTCTGGGTGGCTGTGGTTACAAGACCAAGGACCCGGAAACAGCGCACCTGGTAGCCGATTGTCTGGAAGACAGCGAGGCATACCACATGCGTTCAAAATCCACAAGGGGGATCTGGCTCACCATTGACATTCCCTCGGATGCGCTGCCAGGGGTGTATACAAGTGAGCTGAGCCTGAGCGCTAAAGGGGAAAAATCCTTATCCTTAACTCTGGAAGTTGAGGTGCAAGGACGGGTTTTACCGGATCCCTCTGAATGGACCTATCATCTCGATTTATGGCAGAATCCTTATGCTGCTGCCCGTGTTGATGATGTTGAACTATGGTCTGATGAGCACTTCGAACAAATGGAACCGCTCTACAGGATGCTGGCAGAAGCGGGGCAGAAGTGTATTACAGCCACCATTCTCCACAGGCCCTGGGGCGGACAGACCCTGGATCATTTCGAATCCATGGTAAAGCATTCGCTGAAAGAAGATGGAAGCTGGGACTTTGACTATTCAATCTTCGATACCTGGGTAAGTTTTATGATGGATCTGGGAATTACCGAGCAGATCAATTGTTACTCCTTAATTCCATGGGGGAACCAGCTCTGGTACTTCGATGAGGGACTCGGGCTTGACACCTTTATGGTTGCCGAGGCAAGATCGGCAGAGTTTGCTGGCTACTGGGCTCCCTTTCTCGAAGATTTTGCAGCTCATTTAAAAGAAAAGGGCTGGTATAATATCACGACCATTGCCATGGACGAACGGCCCCAGAAAGACATGTTAAGTGCCATTAAACTGATCCAGGAACATGCAGGCCTGAAAATCACTTCGGCTGCAAACTATTCCCCGGGAACCTCTGAACATGTCTACGATCTGAGCGTGGCACCCGGACACATACTGGAGGATGAGGTACTGGAAGAGCGCCGTCGGAATGGGCAGATCACCACCTATTATGTTTGCTGTGCAGATGAATATCCCAATAATTTCACCTACTCACCTACCGCAGAAGGTGTCTGGCAGGGCTGGTTTGCCTTTGCAAAGAAACAGGATGGTTTTCTTCGCTGGGCTTATAACTCCTGGGTGGAAGAGCCCCTTTATGATTCCCGCTTCCGCACCTGGCCGGCCGGCGACACCTATTTTGTTTATCCCGGAGCCTTATCATCCATACGCATGGAAAAACTCAGGGAAGGAATTCAGGACTTTGAGAAGCTCAGGATATTGACAGAAGAATTGAAGGAGTCTCAATCACCCGAAGCCAAGCTGAAGCTGCAGCAAGTGGAAGAGGTGCTGGCGGCGTTTGAACTTGAGAACATCCCCGCAGAAGGAGCTGAAAAAGCCGTAATGAAAGGAAAGGCTTTGCTAAACGATTTATCCGGAGTTTAATCTTTTCTTTTAATCATGAGGACATTCCTGATCGCATGTGTAGCAGTATTCACACTGGCATCCTGCAGCCAGTCATCAAAGGAGCTCTCCGAGGGAACACTGGTCCATATAAAGGGGAGAGGGGAGAAAGGTCTGAGTCTTGAACAGGCCAGGGAGAAGATCGGGACCGACAGCACCGATCCATCCTGGTTTTCGGACCAGAGCGATTTCTCGGTTTCTGTCTGGGTAAAGCTGGTTGAAGTGTCCCCCGATACAAGCCTGATCCTCTCCAACGCCGATTTCGGGCTTAAGCCCATGGGCATATATGGAGAACGCCGGACCGGCAAGGGTATTTCTTTATACAGCTGCAGTGGAAGCTGGGGATGGAATGTGGGTAACGGAGAGCTGCATTACAACTACGAACCCCTGGAGGCTGATCAGCCCCTTGCTGATGGGCTCTGGCATCAGCTGGCTTTCACCTATAATAGCAAAGAGCAGGAAGTTCGCCTGTTTTATGATGGTATGAATAAAGCAGTATTGCGGATCGGAGACCTGAAAGATGATGATTTCAAGAGCGAACATCCCCTGTGGCTTGGTGCAAATAAGGATGTTTCACCTGGCTACGGATCCTTTCGGGGACGCATCGATGAATTAAAGATATGGGATCAAACCCTCGCCCCGGACATCCTGAAGAAGGAGTTTGAGGTGATTTCCGGAAAGACTGTGGCTGAACCGGAACTGGAATCGGATATGCTTAGCCTGGTTAACTGGAATATCTGGCATGGAGGGACGCATTATACAGTGGAGAAGGACGGTTTTGATGGCATCGGGCGGACCATCGACTTAATTCAGGAATCGGGGGCAGATATTGTATTGATGCAGGAGACCTATGGCGCAGGTTCCAGGATTTCCAGCGGACTGGGCTTCTATTATTACGAGGCAAGCAGCTGCATAGGGGCTGTCTGGGGTGCCAACATCTCGGTCATGAGCCGTTTTCCCATGGAGGAAGTTTACCTGATCGAAGAAGCTTCCAACTATGGGGAGAACTATGCATTTAACAATGCCGGAGCCAGAATTCGTTTATCCGAAGACCGGAGCGTTCTTGTCTTTTCCAACTGGTATAATTCGAGGAAGTGGGAAGATCTGGACGGGGCTTTAAAAGCCTGGCATGACTTGATTATCAATGCAGATGAGGAGCCACTCATTTTTGCCGGCGATTACAATTCCATTTCCCACCTGGATGATGGAGTGGGAGCATCGGGCCACAGCAAGTTAATGACCGGTGCCGGGTTTATGGATGTCTGGCGGTCTTTATATCCGAACCCGGAAACACATCCTGGTTACTCCTTTCATAACACCGATCGACGCATCGATTACATCTATGTTAAAGGAAACAAGTTGCAGCCAATCGAAATGGTTCCAATTGTACCCGACTTCAAAGGAAAGGGAGACCTGACCCCCGGCTACCCTTCGGACCATTTGGGACTGGTGGCCAGGTTTAAGTTAGAATAATTCTATTCCTCCATGCCAAACTTAAAGATGGTCTGGGAAGCAAATTTCTCTCCCGGACGCAGGATGGTGCTTGGGAAATCAGGCTGGTTGGGTGAATCGGGGAAATGCTGGGTTTCCAGGCAAAATCCCGAGTGCTGGTCGAAGGTGGTTTTTCCCGACGACAAGGATCCATCCAGGAAGTTCCCGGTATAGAATTGCATTCCGGGTTCGGTGGTACTTACCTCCACAAAACGCCCTGTTTTGGGATCCATTGCCTTGGCTGCCAATCTCTTTTCTCCCGCAGATCCATCGATTACAAAATTATGGTCATAGCCCACCGGATCGTTACCCAGCTGGTCAAAACGTTCCCCTATTACCGTAGGTTTTCTGAAGTCGAAGGGAGTACCCTCCACATTGGCCAGTTCGCCGGTGGGGATCAGCTCTTCGTTTACAGGCGTATATTTGCTCGCATTTATATATAAGATGTGGTCCCTGATACTTCCTTCCCCGGCCAGGTTGAAATAGGCGTGGTTGGTCAGGTTCAGGACCGTGGTTTTATCAGTTTCTGCCTCATAGGTAATAAAAAGCTGGTCCATCAGCAGTTCATAGGTTACAGTTACATTCAGATTGCCCGGATATCCTTCCTCGCCATCCGGACTCAGGTAGCTGAGCCGCAGGGCAGCTCTTTCATCACAGGAAATCACCTCAGGAACCCACAGGACATCATCAAAACCTTTCAATCCTCCATGCAGGGAGTTGTTTCCATTGTTGACAGCCAGCGTATAGGTCTCCCCCTCCAGAGAAAACTCGGCATTGGCGATGCGGTTTCCATACCTTCCAATAAGGGCCCCGAAATTGGGATGGCCCGCCAGGTACTGCTCAAGATTGTTAAAGCCCAGGGTAATATTTGCAGTTTTTCCATTCCTGTCAGGGGTATGGATTCCGGTAATGATCCCTCCGTAGTTGGTAATACTGACAGTAATATCCTTCTCATTCTTGAGCGTATAGAGCATCACAGAATCTCCTTCCGGCATCAGGCCAAAGAAGGCCTTCTCCACCTTGCATTTGGGATTCTTCTTTTCGGTTTCCTTAGCCTTGTTCCCTGATTTACAGCCTGTCACAATCAGGATGAGTGCAAGCAGCAATGAAAGTCCCGTAATCAGCGGGTACTTTGATAATTCATTAATTCTTTGATTCATTGTTGAGGGTTATTGGTTATTTTCAAATTCTAATCTTTCGCCCCGTACCATTTCATTGAAGAGTCCATCCTTATAGGCCAGCTGTCCGTTTACCCAGGTGTGACTCACTTTTGAGTGGAAGGTTTCTCCCTCCAGGGGCGACCAGCCACATTTGTAATGGATGTTTTTATGGGCCACGGTCCACTCCTGATCCATATCCACCAGTACCAGATCTGCTTTTAATCCGGGTTCGATAAATCCGCGGTCTTTCACTCCAAACAATCTGGCCGGGGCATGGCACATCTTTTCCACCACCTTCTCCATACTTATTTTTCCCTGGTGAACCAGTTCAAGCATGGCATTCAGGGCATGCTGAACCATGGGGCCGCCCGAAGGCGACTGGAAATATTTGCTTTGCTTCTCTTCTATTGTATGAGGTGCATGGTCGGTGGCAATCACATCCAGTTTATCGTTTAAAACAGCAGCCAGCAGGGAATCCCGGTCATGCATGGTCTTTACAGCAGGGTTCCACTTAATCAGGGGGCCCTTGCGCTCATAATCCCCGTCATGGAACCAGAGATGGTGGATACAAACTTCGGCAGTGATCCTTTTCTTATCAAAATCGGTTCCCTGCTGGAACAGGTCCAGCTCTTTTGCTGTGGAGATATGAAGAACATGCAGGCGGGCATTGTGTTTTCTGGCCAGCTCCACGGCCAGGGAACTGGATCGGTAACATGCTTCCTCGCTTCGGATCAGGGGATGCTGACTAACTGGTACCTCTTCACCGAATTCTTCCCTTGCTTTCTCAGTGTTCTTAATGATGGTGGCTTCATCTTCACAGTGAGTGGCAATGAGGCCTGGTGATCCGGCGAAAATCTCTTCAAGCGCCTTCCGGTCATCCACCAGCATGTTCCCGGTGGAGGAGCCCATAAAGACTTTCACTCCACAATTCCTGGATGGGTCAAGTTTTTGAATCTCTTCCAGGTTGTCATTGGTGGCTCCCAGGTAGAAGGAGTAGTTGGCCATGGAGACCTCTCTGGCCCTTTCATACTTAAGCTCCAGTTCATCAATGCTGGTTGCCTGTGGCCTGGTATTGGGCATTTCCATAAAGGAAGTGATTCCCCCGGCCACAGCAGCCTTAGATTCGGTGGCGATTTCACCTTTATGGGTCAGGCCCGGTTCCCTGAAATGAACCTGGTCATCGATAATTCCGGGCAGCAGGTACTTTCCACCGGCATCAACCAGCTCTGCCAGTTCCTGCTCGGCACCGGGTTCTCCTGTGCCAACTGCACGAATGATCCCTCCCCTTACCAGGACGAAGCCCTTGGTGATGATGCCTTTATTGACAATCCTTGCGTTCTTTATCAGGTAGTTATTCATACTTCTGCTCTTTTATAGCTTGTGAACCAGCTGCCCATTTTTAGTCTGATCACACCGAAAACGGCTTCGTTAACAATTTTACCTGACATTTTAGAGGTTCCTTCCTTACGATCTGTGAATATGATGGGAAGCTCCACGATATGGAAGCCGTACTTCCATGCTTTAAATTTCATTTCGATCTGAAAGGCATAGCCTTTGAACTTTATTTTGTTCAGGTTGATCGTCTCCAATACTTCCCGGCGGTAACAAACAAAGCCGGCTGTGGCATCCCGCACTTTCATGCGAGTGATAAGCCTTACATAGACCGATGCAAAGTAGGAGATCAGCACGCGGCTCATGGGCCAGTTAACCACATTCACTCCAGAAATGTACCGCGATCCGATGGCCACATCGGCTGAATCATTTTCACAGGCGTCAAAAAGGCCGGGCAGATCATATGGATCGTGAGAAAAATCTGCATCCATTTCACATATATATTTATAATCCCTGTCCAGGGCCCACAAAAAGCCTTTTATATAGGCGGTCCCCAAGCCCAGTTTTCCGCTTCGCTCCAGCAGGTGAAGTGAGCTGGTGTGTTTGGCCTGAAGCTCTTTGATCCTTGCTCCGGTTCCATCAGGAGAATTATCATCTACGATCAGAAGATGGACCTTGCTTGGAAGTCCAAGGACCACGTCTACGATCCTGTCGATATTCTCAATTTCGTTATATGTGGGTACGATGACCAGTCTTTCACTCATATTTATATAGCCTGAGAAACAAAATTACACCAATTTTCGAAGTTTTTATTAGGCAGCTAAAACTTAAGCATTATATTTGCAGCCCGCTTGGAGATGCGGTGTTCTTTAAATAGCATGTTGTGCTTAACTGATTATCAGCCGAATAGAATTTTTATTTAAAAAAATCAAAAAAATATTTGGAGAATCAAATTTAAAGCGCTTATCTTTGCATCCGCTTTTGACAAGCAGTTGTTCTTA
>Ga0180429_10000856_pt1 | contig 26488 bp, 26 predicted proteins | sample SS_ome_FD_132428 | JGI IMG/M metagenome (GOLD analysis project Ga0180429, IMG submission 132428) | Hypersaline lake sediment archaeal communities from the Salton Sea, California, USA - SS_1_S_1 metaG | ecosystem: Environmental > Aquatic > Non-marine Saline and Alkaline > Hypersaline > Sediment ...
CCTGAGATCTTCAAGACGAGGGAGCAGCTCGTCCGGTGCTGCCTCGAGGATATCGCCATGGGCAAGCTCCACGGGATTTGCATTGGCCTGGACATCTGCTCCACTCTGCACATGCCTGTGAGCCTTTCGGATCTGGACTGGTGTATCGATCAGATCATGCCGGCCAACCCTGCCTATCTGATGTCCCTTCCGACGAAGAACGACCCGATGCTGAGTTACCTCACAACCGGGTACCAGGACCACGTAAGGGTTCGACACAAATTCGGCTACAAGGTCGACGACAAGATGTGGGCCTTCTTCAAGCAGATTGGCGTGATCGACGCGAACGGCAAGGCCACGGAGCACTTCGGGAACCCGAACTGGGTCTATTACCAGTACAGGCTGAGGAAGGGCGACAAGCGCTCCATGGAGCGGATCATGGCAGAGGGCACGATGAGGATGCAGGAAGTGGAGGCTCGTGGCGTGCCTCTGGCCGTCGGCCATGGGAAGAACCCCTGGGACATGGATCGGGAACTGCACGACAAGATCTGGGCCCTCTACAACGACGCCAAGGTTTCCCTGTGGACCGAGTTCACGCCGGAATTCGTCGCCACGATCCCGAATGCGGTGACAATTGCCACGAATTCGAAGGATCGCGAAGACTACATCGCCCATCCGTCCTCGGGTGAGGAGCTGAGTCCTGCGGCGATCGCTACACTCGAGAAACTCCGAGACGCCTGGGGTGGAAAGGCTCCGGACGTGCAGATCGTGATTTCCGACGGCCTGAACGCCAAAGCGATCATGGATGAGGGGCACCTCGAGCCGTTCTTGACGACCCTGAAGAAGGGGCTGAAGGATGCCGGAATGACCGTAAGCGAGAAGAACCTCGTGGTGACGTCCGGACGCGTTCGTGCCGGCTACGCGATCGGGGATGTTCTTTTCGCCAAGGCGGATGCGAACAAGCCGAAGGCGGTCCTGCACATCATCGGAGAGCGGCCCGGCTCCGGCCACCACAACTACTCGGTCTACATTGCCTCCCCGAAGGCGAATGTGTGGGCCGAAAAGAAGGTGGACCACGATATCGTGCGGGTCGTGAGCGGGATTTCGGACACGGGTACGCCACCGGCGAAGGGAGCGAACCTGACGGTGAAGATCCTGAAGGACATGATCGCGCTCTGAGATGAACCACTCCCAACATGAAGAAGAGAAAAGGGCACGGTTTGCGTGCCCTTTTCTCTTCTGGGTCTTTTGCTGACGTCCTGCACGGGCGAGCCGGAGCCATGAAACCCGAAAAGAGCTTGACATTCCCGGAATACACGGTTCCCCCCCTTCCCCAGAAGATCAGGCTTTATGTCCTGGCCCTGGTGAAGGTGCCCTTCTATCGGTACGGGGAAATCGGAAATCTCCTGTACACGGTAGGCAAGAACATCCTGGACGGGGTCATCCTGTTTGCCATGTTTTCCATGGCAGAGCAGGAGATCAAGGCGGCTGCAATTCTTGGCGTGGTGGTGAAGTATGCCTACCCCGGGATCACCATCGTCAGCGCGAATTTCACGTCCGGATTCATCGACCGCCTGGAGTCCATCAAGGAGATGAGGAGACAGGTGCGGAGACTGGTTCGGGCATACATGGGGATCGGGGCCGGACAGGCACTGGGGGGTCGCTTCCTGGTGGCCTGCTACCCCCCGGTGTTCAAGGCCCTGTTCTTCGGCGGCCAGTACCCGACCAAGGTCGTCATCGTGGTGCTGTATTTCCTTCATCATCTCTGCGACGGCTCCGCTCAGATTGTGGAAGGCCGGTGCTGGTTCAAGGTGATCGAGATCAAGATCCGAACAGGAGAAATCCTGAAGCTTTCGCACAATTTCTGGGTCATCTACGCCCTGTCACAGAACTTCCAGCTCATTCTGGGGCAGCTCTTCTTGTGGAGCTCCCTGGCCCTGACGAGCCAGCTCTCCCCCGATCTCTTGCACCCCGTGTTGGTCGGGATCCTTTCGTTCGGTTTTTTCTCGCTGGCCTGCTCGAAATTCATGCTTCCCGTGGCGTACAAACTCAGGCTGTGTACATGATGAAGAAAAGTTGCTAGGGTCGTTTCCCCATGCTGAAGCTCGACAAGGTTCGATATTCCATCGACGAGAAGAAAATCCTGAAAGGGGTCTCCACCCGGTTCGATCCGTTCAAGATCCACGGCATCGTCGGGCCGAACGGTTCCGGCAAATCGACCCTGCTCAAGACGATCTGTCGGGTCTGGGAGCCCCAGGACGGGAAGGTGCTGATCGATGACAGAGATGCCGGGACCTTCTCCAGGCGGGAGCTGAGCAGGACGGTTACCCTGGTCCCGCAGAACACGAACGTGGGCTTCCCCATATCGGTGTACGACATTGTGACCATGGGCCGGAATCCCCACCTCGGTCGCTTTCAGCTCATGAGAAACAGAGATCGGGAAATCATCGACTGGGCCCTTGAACAGACACACTCGAAGGGCCTGAAAGACAGGATCGTGAATGAGCTTTCGGGTGGGGAATGCCAGCTGGCCGTCATCGCCCGGGCGCTGGCTACGGAAGCCCCTTTGATCCTCCTGGACGAGCCTACTTCGGATCTCGACATCAAGCACGCCCTGACGATCATGGACCTGCTGAGTGACCTGAAGGGAAAAGGAAAGACCATCATTGTGAGCGTCCACGATCTGAACCTGGCCCGAAGGTACTGCGACACGGTGACCATCATCTACGAGGGGGACGTCTTTTTCGCCGGCCCTCCCGACGAGGCCTTGTCCAGGGAGAACATCAAGAAGGTCTTCGACGTGGAAATGACGGAAATCCGTTCGGATTCAAAGAGCTTCCTCTATTTCAGCTGACTTGGAGGGCGTAGGATTGATGAAGAAGCGATGGGCCCTGCTGGTAACGGGGATGATTCTGCTGGTCGCGGCCTGTGACAAGCCGGTCCGTGAGAGGTCTGCGGGCCCGCCCGCGCCGCCCCTGGACATGGAGCCTTTGAAAAAGGCACTGAGCTATGCAAGGGGCGAGACACAGGAAGAACAGGGTTGGCCTCGGACGATAGACTACACGTACAGGACCTACGATTTTCGAACGGACACCTTCCGGGAGGAGAAGAGGGCGTTCGAGATCGAGCGAAGGCCCGTCCGAATGGTGCCGCACGCCGTGGGGGTGGCGGAGATCCTCTGGGCGATCTGCCCAAGAGAGAGGTTGATCGCCTTCAACGACCTGTCCGCGGACCCGGAGTTCTGCGTTCTGGCCGAAGAGATTCAGAAGAGGGATCGGATCTTCAGGACGAAGCAGACCGAGCTCATCATTGCCTACGAGCCGGATCTCGTCTTTACGGTCTTCTACTCCGGGGAAGAGTTCAAGGAAAAGCTCGTGCAAGCGAAGATTCCGTACTTTGACCTCGGTCATTTCGGGACCATAGAGTCGATCCGATCACAGACCCTCCTCCTTGGAAGGGTCATCGGTGAAGAGGGGAACGCGCGAGCACTGGTCGCATCGATGGATGAGAAGATAAAGGAACTCAAGGCGAAGATCCCCGAGGATCGTTCCGGGGTGCGGGCCCTGTACTACGACGAGGGGGGCTACGTTCCGGGAAGGTCATCGAACTTCAATTCGATCTGCGAGATCGTTGGTGCCCGCAACGTGGGGGCGGAGCAGGGGATCAAGTCCTGGTCCCAGATCGACTATGAGACGCTCCTGAAATGGGATCCGGAAATCATCCTGGTGCCGAAGGGAAGCGGATTGAAAGAGCAGGTGGAGGCGAATCCGATGCTGGCCCATGCCGCTGCGGTGAAAGCGGGCAAGGTCTTCTCCGTACCGGGGATCTACCTGCGTGTGACTTCTCAGTACATGATCCTGAGCGCAAACTACCTTGCAGCGATCTTCTATGAAGAGGGGATCTAGTCTCGTCATGAGTGCAGACGATTTCACAGGGGTTGTCTATGAAGGGGCCTTCTAGTCTCGTGGGCAGGAAGGAGACTGCCCTGTTCGGAATCCTGCTGTTCCTGGTTCTGCTGGGAGGGTTCCTGGCCGTCTCGTACGGTTCCTGGCCGATCGAGAAGCAGGACGTCTTGCAGATCCTGCTCGCGAAGTGCGGCCTCTACGACGGGCCTATCGACAAGGTGGAATCGACGATCGTCTGGGACGGCCGCATGCCCCGGCTGTTGGCGGCCTTCCTGGTCGGGTTTTCCCTGGCCGCTGCGGGGGCCGTCATGCAGGGGGTTTTCAAGAATCCCATGGCCAGCCCCGGTGTGATCGGGATAAGCTCCGGCGCTGCCCTGGGGGCGGTGATTGCTCTCTACCTGGGCCTTGCCGCGAAGTCCCTGTTCGTGCTTCCCCTGTCTGCGATCCTGTTTTCCCTGGTCACGCTGGCGATGGTGTTCATCATCGCCACATCGAGGGGACAGACGTCGATCTCCACCCTGCTGCTCGCCGGCATCGCGCTGAACCTCATCTTCGGGGCCATGACCTCCTTCGTGATTACCCTGAGCACGAGGGAATTCGACGTGGGTCGCGTCATCGTGACCTGGTTGATGGGGGACCTGAACAACCGGTCCTGGGAGCACGTGCAGATCGTCCTGCCGACCACGGTGTTGGGCCTGACGGCGACCCTGTTCTTCGTCAAGGACCTGAACATCCTGATGACCGGAGAAGAGACGGCCACGAATCTGGGCGTGAACATCCGTCTGGCACGCAATATGCTGCTCCTGGCTTCGTCGGTCACGACAGGAGGCGCCATCGCGGTTTCCGGTGTGATCGGCTTTGTCGGGCTCCTTGCCCCGCACATGGTGCGCGGCCTGATCGGGCCTGACAACCGGAAGCTGATCCCGCTGGCAGGCCTCCTGGGGGCGGTTTTCGTGATCTACGCGGACCTCTTCGTCCGACTCGTTGTCCAGGTAGACCTGAAGATCGGGATCCTGACCTCGCTCATGGGCGGGCCCTTCTTCCTGTACCTCATCATCCGATACAGGAATCGGTTCGAGTATCTCTGATGGATGTGTGAACTCTCCAGAATGGGGCGAAATGTCGTGTCTGAACAAAAGAATCTGATCGAGTCGCATGCGGAGAAGATCCAGGCCATCAAGGCGGAAGTGGCAAAGGTCCTGGTGGGCCAGGAAGAGATGATCCACCTCATGATCTACACCCTCTTCTCCAAGGGGCACATCCTGCTGGAGGGGGTTCCCGGGTTGGCCAAGAGTCTGGCGGTGGAGACCTTTGCGAAGGTGGTCGGGGGGGACTTCAACAGGTTTCAATTCACCCCGGACAAGATGCCGAGCGATATCACGGGCACGGTTATCTGGAACGAGAGGGACAAGAAGTTTGATTCCTTCTTCGGCCCCGTCTTCTGCAACATCTTCCTGGCCGACGAAATCAACCGAGCATCTCCCAAGGTTCAGTCCGCCCTTCTGCAAGCCATGCAGGAGCGGGAGGTCACCCTCGAAAGGGAGCGCCACAAGCTGCCCGCGGTCTTCATGGTGCTTGCCACGGAGAATCCGATCGAACAGATCGGCACCTATCCGCTGGCCGAATCCCAGGTGGATCGCTTCATGGTGAAGGTGAACGTGGGGTACCCGGACCGGGACGAAGAGACGGAACTGATCCGGAGGAAGAACACGAATTTCGAGGACCTCAAGGAAGATGTGCGTACGTTGATCTCTCAGGAGGACATCCGGGAGATTCAGAAATCGATACACAGCATAGTGAGGGTTTCCCGGACAATGATGGAGTATATCATCAACATCTGCCTGGCGACCCGTCCCAGGGAGAGCGAAGAACCGGGGAATGCCCGGCTCGACATCCATGACTACATCCGGCTTGGAGCCTCGCCGCGTGGGACGGAGTCTCTCCTGGCCCTCGCCAAGGCGCATGCCTTCAGCCAGGGCAGGGACTTTGTCGGTTTTGAAGACGTGAACGCCTGTGCCGTGCATGTTCTCCGTCACCGCATCCTGCTGAACAGCCAGGCCATCTCGAGGAATGTGACCTCCGAGATGATTGTGGAGGAGATCTTGAGGACCGTCTCCCCCTACGAATCGAGTCGGCAGCCTCAAGAGCAGTGAAATGAAGACTGAGAAAAGCCTGCTATCCAAAAGGGAACTGTTGGAGATCTTCCTGCACCACCGAGTGCACTCTCCTTTTCCCGGTGACTGGGAGAGCATCTACCGGGGGTCGGGCTATGAGTTCTGGGCCCTGAGGGAGATGGACCCCACGGACGGCGTGCAGAACATCGATTGGAAGGCCACGGCAAGGACGGGAAAGGTCCACGTGCGGGAGTATCTGGCCGAGAGCTACTACAACCTGATGATTCTGTACGATATCAGCAACTCCGTCTCCTTCGGCCGGAAGGAGCTGGTCCAGGCGAACATCGCCGTCTCGCTGGCCTACAGTGCCATCGTGGGAAACAACGGATGCGGTTTGATCCTGTTTGCGGACGACGTGGTCTCGTTTCTGCCTCCACGGATGGGGCGCCCTCATTTCATGCAGATCCTGAACACGATTGCCGAGGCAGAGCCGGTGCCTTGCAGGAAAACGAGGCTCGATCCGGCCCTCTCCAAGCTCGTGGGCGAAGTGCCCGAGAGCCTGACCTTCGTCCTGTCGGACTTCATGTTTCCCTTCGATTGCACCTACCATTTCCAGAAGAGCCTGCACGGGACGAGCAGACACGAGGTCAAGGCTCTGATGGTACTGGAGTCATCCGAAAAAGAGTTGCCCGCCGGCACGAAGGGGTTGATGCCCCTTTCCAGCTACGAGACGGGCGAGACGGTTTTCCTTGACCTGAGCAAGTGGAAGGCCTACAACCAGTCGAGAGAGAGATGGCTCGAGGAAACCAGAGATCGAATGGCCAGGGCGGGCATGGACAGCCTCGTCCTCACTCCGGAAGAGGACTTCCGGCTCAAAATCAACGCCTTCATGCAGCAGACAGCGGAAAGGAATCGTTGAGGGGTGACCATGGAGACATCCAGGTGCACGGAACGTTTGCGAAGGGCAGGGCTTACGATCCTGGCGGCGATTCTAACCCTCTGGGCCCTGCCGTCGAGCAGCGACGCGATCTCGCGGTTCGGGATACAGAGAGAGTCGGGCCAGGAGCCGGCCGGAATCGATTTCGATGACATCTGGTTCTACGAGAAGGATCGTTCCAGGCAGATCCCGGACATCGACCTGCAATGGATTGCAGTCGCCTTCGATGAGAACAGCCTGCAGCCTGATCCCGATTCCTTTCAGCCGGAAGGAACCCCCGGTGCGAGGCTGCTGGAAAGGGCGGAAGAGATCGTTCGGGATTACGACGAGGTGGTTGATGTCACCTACGATGAGAATCTGGCAGAGGACGGCTGTTTCTTTCGACTCAGGGATGGCCTGAGGGAAGGCGCGGTCAGGGCACTGATCCGTGCACTGTGGGCGAGAGAAGCCATTGCCTACGCCCACCCGGTGCTGGTCGTCCGGGGGAAGAGGGTTGCCTATTTCAATGCCTTTCAGATGAACTGGAAGGCAAGTGTGGACGACGTGTCCAGGACGAACCTCATGGAGCAGGCGCACGTCTGGGTCGAGCATCCCGGCGAGGTGTACCGGGTGGACCTGATGGCCACCCCTTTCTTCAAGTCGATCAATCTGTTGGCCGAGGACATCCGTGTGTTGGACGTGACCCCCGTCTTCGTGCCCCTGGAGCCGTCGATACGGGCCGAACTATCGGTGCCCCTCAAAGGGTGCAGGGTCGGGGACCGGATCCCCTTTGCCTTCCGGGTGGATTTCTCCGACCGTATTCGCATCGATCCCAGTTCGCTGGTCAACATCAACCTGAGGCCGGGCCACATCCAGAAGGAGCTTTTTGACCTGAAATTCGACCCCTACGACTACGTGAAGGCAGCCTCCCAGAGCCCGTTCGTCCTGACAGGCTGGATGAAGATCTACGCACCGGGGGAGCTCGTTGTTCCGCCCGTTGAGATCCGCTATGAGTGCATCCCTTGTTCGGACGATCGGGTTCGGTCGATCAAGACAGAGGCGATTCCCCTGAAGGTGGCGTCCCTCTTGCCGTCAGGATTGAGCACCCCGAAACTCGCCGTCCCGACGCACAACGTGAAGCCGGATCTGCCTGTAGAGCCTCTTCGAAGGCAGGAGAGGAGCGCCCTCTGGCAGGCGATTGCCTGCTTCGTGCTGGCAGCGGTCCTGCTCGGATGGTCGGGCAGGAAATGGGCTGCCGTGAAGAGAGAGAGGGAAGGGGAGAGGGCGGAGAAGGAGGAAGACGTGCTGGCGGTGCGGCTCCGGGACTGCTTGACCCGATCCCCCTCGGGTCCCCACTGGGTGTATGCGTGTGATGCGGGAAGGCTGCTTCGCGAGTATCTGGGTGCGAAGTACGGGTTGGAGAGGGACCCGCGGCAAGCCAGCGGAGCAGTTTATTTCGAGGCGGTCAGAGGACAGGTGCCGGGCCAGATTGCGTCCCGTCTCGGGCCGCTGCTCGAGGAAGTCGATCGCATGACGGCCCTGGAGACCAGCGAGTATCCGGAACTGAGCCGATGGCAGCACGACGCCCTGGAGCTCCTTCGCGTGGCGCAGTCGATGGGTGCGTAAAGGGGGATGCGAGAGACGTACCGATGGAAGACATGCTGCTTGAATATCCCTGGGCTCTGCTCCTTCTTCCGGCCATACCGGTTGTCGTCTACGCGAAAAGGAAACGCGTCAGGGCCACCGGATTCTCGAATGTAGCCCTTCTCGGCAAGGAGCTTCAGCCGGGGGTGGTCAAGCAATACGGCCCGGAATGCCTCGGTGTTCTTTTCCTGGTCGCCCTTGTGTTTTCCATTGGCAACGTCCAGTACGCCACGACCTGGGAGAAGACCTACCTGGAATCCAAGTGGATCATGATCGTGCAGGACCTGTCCGGATCGATGGGCAGGCCCGCGGGCGGGGGAAGCGGGATGACGTTGGGCGATGTGGCCCTCCAGGGGGCCGAGAGTTTCGTGGACAACAGACACGAGGATGACCTGATCGGGGTGATCGGATTCTCGAGCTTTGCGAGACTGATCTCGCCCCCCACTTTTGACAAGGAAATCCTGAAGAAGAAGCTCTTCCTCATGAGCCGAAGGTCGGATTCCATCGTACATCGGGAGCTCACCCTCGGAGGGGCAACGAATGCCTCCTATGCGGCCTGGCTGGCCCTGAGCGTCTTCTTCGTCCTGCTTCCCGAAGAAGCCCAGCTTTCGGTCGACCAGATCGACACGCTCCGCTATTCCCTGCTCGGAAGGACTCTGCGAAGGGTCGAGGTGCCTGAGAAGCTCAGGAGGATACGGTTCGGGCACGGGATGGCCATCGTGCTCTTGACGGACGGCAGAATCGAGGCCAACAAGAGCGACGAGGACGTGCGAAAGGGGCTGCCCAACTTCGTGAATGTGGTGAGGCTTATTCAGCAGTTGGGCGTGAAACTCTACCTGATCGTGGTCGGGGGAGACGTTAATCGAGAAGTGAAGATGGCCATCGAGAGCGAGAACGGAAACGGTTCTGTGGGACGGATCTTCTACATGCCCCGCAGATTCCAGGGTGAGAAGATCCAGGAAGTCTACGAGCAGATCGACCGTATGGAGAAGAACAGGCTCCTCACCAGGATTCAGAAGAAGAAGAAGGAGACAAGATGGATCTTCGCCTGGATCGCCTGGGGGCTGCTCGGCGCCTATTGTTTTATCCGTCTGACACCGTGGTTTCGGAGAATGTGACGGATCACTCATTTGGGAAAGGGTCCAGAGAATGAAGACGCGTATGCGGATCGGCTTGCCCCTCCTGGCCGCGTTGGTTTTCCTGGGTCTCGGGATCGCCCGTGTCCTGGAATGCAAAAGGGCCGGTGACCTGGCAACGAGGAACGAGCTTCTTCGAGAGGTGATCGCTGAAACGGATGGGTTCGCTGAAGCAGGAGGGATAAAAGAAAACCAGGCGGCCCTTCGAGCGTACCGGGCGATCGTGCCCTCCATCCCTGAAGTGGAGCTCAGGATTCTCCAGCGGCAGTGGCTCGAGGCCCTCGAAATCCTGCACCAGGTTCAGCGGGCCAGGTACAACCGCGTCTTGGAGGACCAGGTGCCGGTCCTGTATGCCAAACTGGTGGACCACCTCGATTCCATGAAGGAGCGATGCGGAATCCTGCTGACCGAAGACGTTCCCTTGCGGAACGAGGTTGCCTGGCGGGTCTACAACATCGAGGGGGCCGCGAGACTGCTCGCGGCCTTCACGGTGCTGGAAACCGAGAGAAACTGGAAGAAGGTCATGTCTGCCATGGGCGCGGCCATCCTGGCCTTCAAATCTTCCATTGAGTCCGTGGACGCCACGCCCCTGGACTTGAACCTGGAGAAAAGCGTCCCGAGGTGGAACCTCGAGCTCCTCCATGCGGACATCTACGTCAAGAAGCAGATGCGGGTGCCCCCGGACCAGCAGAGGCTCGGGTTGAGGGACAACCTGGAGGCAGTGATCCCCGAGAGGGGAGGCTATGCCCCGGGAGAACCGCTCCAACGACGGATTCGAAAATAGGACGGGAAGGAACCGAAAATGGCCCTGGACGCCCCTGCCTGTCTCTGGTTGCTCTTGATCGTCCCTGCCCTGGCCTGTGTGTCCCTGCTGTCGATCCGGCGCTCCGCAACCTGGCAGGAAACGTTTTCAGGGGTACGAAAGAGACGATCCGGACCGGCTTTCCAAGCGCTCCTGCTCTGCCTGGTTCTCACCCTGGTATCCGTGGCCCTGGCGGGGCCGAAGATGCAGTACTCGAGAACCGTCTTCAACCGGAGCGGAATCGACGTCGTGGTGGGTATCGACGTATCCAAGTCGATGCTGGCGGAAGACGCTTCTCTTCCGGCCGGAGCCGAGCAGGTATTCCACGTCGCCAATCGACTGAATCGGGCCAGGCAGTTCGCATTGGAACTTCTCTCCCGGTTGCGGGGAGAGCGGATCGGCGCCTTCCTGTTCGCCAGCAAGGGAATCGAGGTCGTCCCGTTTACCCGGGACTACGGCTTCTCCAGGTACGTGCTGACCTACATCAATGACGCGGAGATCACGGTTCCGGGCAGTGACCTGGGGGAGGCGATCCGAACCGGAATCTCCATGTTCGAGGACGACGGGGGAAAAGCGGCCCGGATCCTGGTTCTGCTTTCCGATGGGGAGGACACGCGGTCCGAACCGTCTTACTTCTCCGAGGCCGCCCTGCTTGCAGCCAAGAATGGCGTCAAGGTCTTCACCGTCGGGATCGGAACGGGCAAGAGCGTCCGGATCCCTGTGAGGAGCGAGGACGGAGCCCGGATCGTGAATGCCTACATCGATGAAGAGGGGAACCCTCTGAAGACGAGGCTAGAGCAGGAACGGCTGAAGACGATCGCGACGATAACCGGCGGGAAGTATATTGTTGCGACCGAAGAGAACGCCCCTGACGTGGTGATGGATACCATCCTGAAAGAGGCCCGTGAGGTGGAGTACACCCGGGGTACGGAACAAGCTTGGCTGGGGATCGCCCCGTTCCTCCTTCTGGCCGGGTTCATCCTGTTTGCGTGGGGGATGTGGGTCGGTCGTTAAGTCTCTTACCAACCCTAAACGAAGAGGAGGAAGGAACATGAGATGGTTAACGTATTGCGTGCTGCTGGTCTTCGTGTTGAGCCCGGCGGCCTGCAAGAAGGTGGCCGAAACGCCTCAGGAGACGATACGGATCACTTGCTGGGAAGGATATGCCAAGGCCTTTGTGGAAGACTTCAAGAAGCTCGTCAAGGAGAAGTACAAGACCGATGTGGAGGTGAAGATTCACAATCCGACCGACCAGGACGAATTCTACATGGCCGCGAAGCAGGGGACCGCGGATCTCATTTCGCCCCCCCAGGACCTGGCAAAGACGCCCCGGTTCAACTGCTTCCAAGAAGGGAACCCCTTCCTGTCCGAGGTGGACACGAACAACATCCCGAACATGAAGCATATCCTGCCTATCTTCCAGGCGGATCAATCCCTGATCCACGAGGGCAAGCGGTACGGTGTTCCGTACAACTGCGGTCCCTACGGGCTGGCCTACAACACCGAGATGATCAAGGAGGCGCCTGCAAGCTGGAACGTGCTCTGGGACCCTGAATACGCAGGGAAATTCACGGTCAACAACAACTTCCCGAAGTGCAACATCTGGATCTCCGCCCTTGCCCTGGGCAACACCTACGACCAGATTTTCGACATCAAGAAACTGGATCGGGAGAAGATCCAGGAGAAACTCAATGTGCTGGCCCGGAATGCCAGGAGCCTGTGGGATGGGGCCGCGAACCCTGAGGAGTTCCCCGAGCTGGCCCTGGCTACGACATGGGGATTTGCCGCGCAGCAGGCGAACCTGAAGGGTGGAAAGTGGCTGATCGCGAGCCCCAAGGAAGGGGGGACCGCCTGGATCGATTACTGGTGCATCACCAGCGCCGCAAAGGGACAGGTCAAGAGGCTCTGCGAGGAGTGGATCGACTTCCAGCTCTCTCCGTCACAGCAGGCCCAGGTCGTGAAATCGCAGGGGGTGGCCCCGGTGGTGGACAATGTGGGCTCCCTGGTGACGGCCCAGGAACGGGAGCTCTTCCACGTGGGGGACAACGACTATTTCAGGACGGTCGCCCTCTGGCAGGTACTCAGCCCGGAGACGCAGAAGGCCTTTGACGAGATGTGGAAAGCAGCCAAGGAGCATCGGAAATAGCTTGAGAGGGTTCAGGGGCCTCGCAGGATATTCTCAGGGGAGGAGGCCCTTCATGCGGTCGTGGAGGCACGCTGTGTTGGGCCTTCTCTCCTTATTCTGACGTGAAGATGAAGCTCTGCAGAGGGTGCCGCCTCGAGAGAAGAGAGGCGGACAAGGGCTCACAGGCCCCGATGCATTGTGTGGGGTGCCACGATATTCAGGAAGAAGCTCAGAAGCAGGAATCGGGGCCCGGGGATCAGGGGTCGGGTTCCTAGGGAAAGACGTCGATCCTGTCCTTCAGGGGCTGCTCCTCCGGCTCTCCCTTCGGGACCTTGCTCCCCGGGGAGGTCAAGTCCGCGACCTTGACCACGATCCAGTTTGTCGCTTCCTTCGGGTTCCAGACCACGGCGTTTGAAGGGAAGAATCCTTGTCCCTCCTGTGGGGTAAGCTTCCACTGATGCGATGTAGACTTCGTGCCCTTCTTGAGGAACGTGTACCCCCGGATGGTCAGGATTCGGAAGTTGAGAAGATCTTTCTCGACGAAGAGCTCGCCCCGGGTCTCTCCATCCTTGCCTGTCACACGAAACCGGATCAGTTCGTCGGTGCCCAGGGAGGAAAAGGCCGGTGCGACCTTTTGCGCCAGTCCTGCTGCCTCCAAGCCCGTGAGCATCCGTTCCGGGTTCTTCCACCTCATGGTAGCCCTCTGCTGATAATAAATTCCCTGCAGAAGTTCTTCCAGCTTCGTCTCCTGCACCGTGAAGGGATGCTGAAAGGGGCCTTCCTTGCTGTTTGCAGACGATACGGTGACACGGGATGGGTCCAGCTTTGCCTCGGCCTCGGGACTTCCCTCTGTTTCGCCCTTGAAGACCGGTTCAGCCGACTTCTTCGTCCCGGCACACCCCACCGAAAGCGCAAGAAGGCAGAGGACGACAAGGGGGAGCGTGGGCACTGGTTTCTTTTTCATCATATTCCTTCTTCAGTCTCCATGGGTTCGTTTTCGAGTCACAAAAGAAGAAAGGGAAGGCGAACACCCTGTTGCGGTTCGCCTTCCCTTGCCTTTTCGAGTGTGTGTCGCCTCCGGGGCCGGGGGAACTAGAAATAATAATACCATTCCCAGGCGGTCAGCCAGGCGAAGTCCGTGGGATTCCCATCGTGGTTTGTCATGACGTCCTTGTTGGACCAGTCGGACCTCCAGGTCAGGGCAACGATCACGTGGTCACCAAGGGCCCAGATGGGCGTGACCTCGACCGACTGGCGGGTCTGGTTCCCCAAGTCGAGATTGCCGTTCGGGTCTCCTCCGAACACGATCCCGTTCTCGTCCCAGACGACTTCATAGGCGAGAGACACGGACAGGGATTCCATTGGCGTTGCAAAATTGAACTGGGCCACGCCGCCGTAAGCCTGAGAGTTCTCGTAGAACCCTTCTCCGAGGGGGACATCCGACACCTCCATCCACCAGAGCTCGAAGTCCAGGGCGCCCAGCAGGTCCGGCAGATCGAGCCAACGGAAGTCCAGGTCGACCATGGTGCGGCTTCGATAGGGATCGGCCGCGTCCGGCTGCTCGTTTGCCCAGACAACGCTCACACCGACGTCGAACATCTCGTCCGGGCTGACCCCGATCCGGCCTCCGTAGAGCATTTCCGTGTCCGGCTGGTCACGTCCGAAAGCAGGATCGTTCACCCCGTACGGCTCGGAATAGCCCCAGCCGTTCCCGACCCAGAAGTTGATGTTCACGAGCTCGGCGATCTCGTACTCGACCAGACCACCCGTGATGGACCAGGGGGCCACGAGGAGGTTGACCATCTTGAACTGCCAGTTCCAGATGTCGATGTTCTCGTTGGCACCGATGCCGATAGGGCAGTCGTAGACACCGCCCAAGAGGGTCAGGCCCTCGCCCCAGGGGATCACCACGCGGAGCCAGGCCTCGTCCAGGTTGATGTCCGTTTCATCAAAGGCGGTGATCGAGACCTCGAAGTAGCCGTCCGCCCAGTCGGTCATGCGGTGCTGCAGGAAGAGCTCCGCCCTGTCCACGGTGAACGCCGCCTTCTGGGCATCCAGACCGTTGTACTGGCCGTCGTTCTGATGCGCATAGGTCAAGTATACGTCCACATACCCGCCGAATTTCGGGAGTTCACCCTTCCATTCCGGATCGTAGCTGAAGTAGTTCGGTACGTAAGGCGACCGTGCGTGTCCCAGACCGACCGCAGTGAATACCAGGATCACCGCGATGAGCGGAACAACAAGAATCTTCGTTTTCATTTTCTCCCCTCCTTGATTTTTTGTTGAGCCAGTTCATGAGAGAAGGAGCACATTTTTATCCTTTCTTGTCTCTTTTACCTTCCTTCCCTCACTCCGATCGTTCTCCCATAATTGGTTTCTTATATATGTCAACAAGGAGACGCAGACAGATATGTCCTGTCTCCTTTTTCTAAAGTCATTCATTAAGGAAGTCTTGATGAGCGGTTGAAGTATATGAATAAATTATGGGGCTGTCAAGAAGAATCATGATAAAGTCCCTGTCCGGAATCTGTTAATCATCGACCAGAAATCGGGTACGTTCTTAGTCGTAATGTCGAAAGATTATAATTATATTCTAACTGTATGAAAACGACTTGATCGTGTGTTCTTGGAGAAGTGTCCTGCTGCTGGATAGACGGGCAGGAGTTGTGCAGCAAGCGTGCCACGATTCAGAGTGGGTGCGTTCGGGGGGGTGAACTTCTTGAAATGGCAATAACGGCAGGGGCTTATGGCGGATTCAAGTGGACGGCCGGCCAATGGGATGTCAGTCGCTTTGACAGGCTGCAAAGAAGGGAGGCCGTTACGAGCCGGACGCTCCCTGCCCCTCGGTTCTGCGTAGGTATTCGTTACGGAGTCGGGCTTCCAGGGTGTACGAATTCTGAAACTTCTCGACGATGAACTTCTCGACCACCTTCCCCAGGCCGAGAATCTTGACGGTCACGTCGCCGTCCAGGTGTTGGATCCAGTGATCCCCCTCCGGTTCGAAGGCGATTCGGGCTCCCGCCTTGATCTTGTCCCCCAGCCTGGCCGGATTGAATTCAAGGGTTGCCGTGTTGTTCTGGGTGTCGAGAATGAGGTCTGCCACGAAGGAGTGGCTGGCTCCGCCCAGCGCCTTCTTGACAGGAGCCGGCATGGAGACCTCCATGGTGTACTTCATCTTGACATACACCTTGTCGTCCTGGGCTCGGTTCTCGATGACCTCCACGTCACGAATTTCCGGATGATTCTGGGCCAGATACGCAAGAGCCCCTTCGTCAGCCAGGTATTTCTGGTAGACCTCGGGTGGGAAATCACACGGGAAACTCCCCGAAAGCTTCATCACTTTGCCTCCGACGGTCGTTGGGTGCTTCTCTGTTGCGATCGGGCCAGGCGGCCCGTAATGGCTGCAGGCTGGTGTCGACCAGGTTTGCCCGGAGGCCCGTAGCCCCGGCGCCCCGGCTCAGATGGACGCGATCTCGTCCATCATCATCAATTCCATGTCCCCTTCGACGAGGGCCTGTGCCTTCCCGAACAGCTCGGCCAGGTGGGTCGAGGAGGAGTGTACCCCAAAGGCTTCATCGTCCTTGTACTTCTCTACTACGACGACGAGATTCGGGTCGGTCCGGTCTCGATTGATGGTGTAGTACAGGGTGCCTTCCTCCTGTTTCACCGCGGGGAGGATATCCTTGAGCAGTTGGACGAGATCATCCGCCTTTCCGTCTTTTACCTTGATCTTGGCAACCACTGCGAGCATCTGCGTGCCTCCTTGTCTGAGGTTCGTTTGATTTCGAGTAGGGCTCATCTTTTCATCTGTGCTTGCCAAGGTCAATACCCCCCGTACAGTTGAAGGAAGCCTGCAGGCCACGCGCCCGTGTGCTTGCCCGCGCCCGTGCCCGACTAACCGCGGTGTGCAGCATTCAGCGCCAGGGCTCAATTGTGGAATTGCGTAGGCAATTCGGCTGGTAGGCAATGGCTATCGGCCAAGGGCTCGCAGAGTCTCTATTGGGTCCTCGAATTCGGGCACGGGCACGAAAAGCACGGGTATGCAATGCGGAATGGGGAATGCGGAATGGGGAATGCGGACGACCCGATCAGGCCCTCGCCTCCAACGCCGGTTACCTGCCATTTGGAGGGCCCCGTGTTTACCAGGAAAGATCCCATGTGATAAAATAGAAGATTGTGCCCATTTAAGGGTGGACCAGGGTGTAGGGCGTCACAGCGTGCAGCGTGGGGTGATCGAGCATGGCAAGCATTGAAGACGATCCAAAGGAAGTGGAGAAGGAAAGCGTGAACCCGGCAGGGCGCAGAGGGCTCTCCAGGATCCTGTTGTTCTTTCTGCTGTTGGTGGGCCTGGCGGTCGCCGGCTTCTATTACGGGTACGGCAAGACCAGGGTGAGGACGGACAATGCCTATGTTCACGCCACGATCTACCCGATCAGCGCCCGAATCCCCGGCACGGTCCTGGAGGTCCTGGTGAAGGACAACCAGGTTGTTGAACGGGACCAGCTCCTGGCCCGGCTTGATCCTGAGGACCCTTCCCTCAAGGTTCGCATGGCCAGGGCTGCGCTGGCGTCTGCCCGTACGCACCACCAGGAGGCGCAGATAGGCCTGAAAGCGGCAGAGGCCGAAGACAGGCTGGCCGAGGCCAAGCAGGCCCAGGCAAAGCTCGACCTGGCTCGTGCCGAGACCCTGTGGGACAAGCGCTCGATCTCGAAGGAACAGTACGATCGTGCCGTTACTCAGAATCGGGTGCTTACTGCCCAGCGCCTCGTGACCCAGGCCAGGATCGGGGCGGCCAAGGCCCGGATCGTCTCGAGCGAAACGAACCTCGAGAATGCGGAGGCACAGCTGGCCCATGCGGAGCTGATGCTCAGCTACACGGAGATTCGTTCGCCGGGCAAAGGCTACGTGAGTCAGAAGGCGGTCGAGGCGGGCAAGGTCGTTCAGCCCGGGGCCCCGCTGCTGGCGATTGTGGACCTGGAGGATCTTTGGCTCGAGGCCAATTACAAGGAGATCCAGCTCGAGGAGGTCCGTCCGGGACAACAGGCAGAGGTGCGCCTTGACATCTACCCGGACCATGTCCTCCAGGGCCACGTGGAGAGCATCCATGCGGGGACAGGGGCCGCCTTTTCCCTGTTCCCCCCCGAGAACGCGACCGGGAACTGGGTGAAGATCGTCCAGCGTATCCCGGTCAAGGTCGTACTGGATGAGTATGCCACCGGTCCGGACAAGCCCCCCCTGCGGGTGGGCATGTCTGCCGAAGTGACGATCTACCCCGGGGAAAAGCCATCCCTGCCCTGGCCCCTTTCGACACTGGTAAGCCTTCTGTAGCTGGATAGGGGGGAACAGCCGCCGGGTGGAAACCCCAAGGTGTGAGGGAGGGTGGTGTGGGGGCTGATCCCTGACCCCCGACCCCCTGATCGTCGGCACAAGCGAATCTAAACGGGGATTTCACTGCATCTGGGACCCCATCCCTCTCCAAACAAGTGGCTCGTGGCGATCACGGTCATGATCCCGACCTTCATCGAGATCCTCGACATGACGGTCGTGAACGTTTCCCTGAACCACATCCAGGGGAGCCTGAGCGCCGGGCTGGACGAGGTGACATGGGTGCTCACGTCCTACCTGGTCGCCAATGCGATCGTGATCCCCATGAGCGGCTGGCTGGCCAGCCGGTTCGGTCGAAGGCGGTACCTCTATTTTTCGATCGGTCTGTTCACCCTCAGCTCCCTTGCCTGCGGGGCGGCGACGAGTCTCGGGATGCTGGTCCTGTTTCGTGTGCTCCAGGGCGTCGGTGGTGGAGGCCTCCAGCCCCTGTCGAACGCCATCCTGCTCGAGACCTTCCCCCCCGAGGAGCACGGGAAGGCCATGGCGATCTTCGGGATGGGGATCGTATGCGCGCCCATCGTCGGGCCCATCCTGGGGGGCTGGATCACGGACAACTGGACCTGGCGGTGGATCTTCTACATCAACATTCCCGTGGGCATCCTTTCGATCGTTCTGGTCACGCTGTTCATCAAGGATCCCGCCTATCTGAAGCAGCAGGGAATGAAGGTAGATTACATGGGAATCGCCCTCCTGATCGTGGGGATCGGTTGCCTTCAGCTCGTGCTCGACAGGGGTGAGAGACTCGACTGGTTTGCATCTCCCCTCATTCGAAATCTGTCCGTTCTGTCGGCAGGCGCCCTGGTCTTGTTCGTACTGACCGAGTTGCGTAAGTCCGACCCGGTCGTGGACCTGCGGGTGTATCGGGACGGGTCGTTTGCCCTGGGCAACATGGTCATGTTCCTCGGCTTCTTCGCCTTCTTTTCCAGCCTCGTCCTGCTTCCGATCTACGTGCAGAAGCTGCAGGGATACACCCCCTGGTGGGCGGGCTGGGTCCTGGCTCCCGGAGGAATCGCCTCCCTGCTCATCATGCCCTTCGCCGCGAGGGTCATGGACAAGCTGGACGCACGACAAGTCCTGTTTGCCGGACTCGCCCTCAATGCTTACGCCCTTTACATGATGAGCGGATTCAATCTCGAAGCCGACTTCCAGGCCATCCTGTGGCCTCGCGTCGTCCAGGGGTTCGGTCTCGGCCTCTTCTTCGTGCCCGTGGCAACGCTGACGGTGGGTCGTGTTCCGAAGGAGAAGATGGGCAATGCCTCGGCCGTGTTCAACCTCGTTCGGAACCTGGGGGGAAGCTTTGGCGTGGCGGTGATGACGACGCAGCTGGCCCGGAGGTCCCAGTTTCATCACCATCGCCTCTCAGAGCACATGACCCCGTACGATCCTCAGTTTCAGGAGGCCCTTCAGGGAATGCGGGGGTGGTTGGACCTGCACGTGGGCATGGGGCAGGAGCATGGGATCGGCCAGACCCTTGGCATGATGTACGGAGAGCTGAACCGTCAAGCCTTCATGCTGGCCTTCAACGATGCCTTCTACCTGGATGCCTTCTTCTTCATCGTGCCCATGTTCCTGGTCTTCTTTATGAGAAGAGCAGAGCCGAATGCCGGGCCGGTGGATGCGCATTAGGCGCTACTGGCTACAAGCTATTAGCCGTTAGCTTCTAGCCCACCCCGCACCTCTCTTCGAGGACGAGGACAAGGAGGAGGACGATTCACAGTCTTGGTGGGGGTGCGGGTTGGGAGCTAACAGCTAAGAAAGAACCTCCCAATCTCATTCGCCACCTGATCCCGTTCGAGATCGAGGGGTAGCACGTGTTGGGATCGTGTGAGGAGGATTCGGCCTTTTCGAGGGCTCGAAATCAGATTGTGCAGGGCGATTGCGTTTTCCCGGCAGACCGACGGGTCCCGCTTCGACTGCAGGATCAGGGTCGGGTGTGTCAGACAGGCACCTTTTCTTCGCAGGAGCCACTTGAGCTCTGCAGAGCTTCTCTCTGCCGGCATGAGGTTCTTGCCCAAGGGGGGGGCTTCCCATTCGGCCTGTCTCCACCTCCTGCGAAGCCACGCCTTGGCCCCGGGCAGGCCATACAGCATGCCCACCAGGCGGGCCTTGTAGGGGTTGATGAAGAGCGGGGTTGCGAGCAGGGCGAGGGCATCCAGTGTGGTGCCGTGGTGAAGGGCCAGGGCCATGGCGATCAAGCCCCCCATCGAAAAGCCTGCGACGAAAACAGGGGAACAGGTCTCGGCCAGTTCCAGCAGCCCTTGTTCCGCAGACCGATACCAGTCGGGCCATCCCCTTTCCTGGAAGGCCGAGGCGTCCGCGCCGTGGCCGGCCAGGAGCACCCCGGAAACCGTGAAGCCCATGCGCCGATGCAGCCGGTCCCCGAGATAGCGCATTTCTTCAGGGGTTCCGGTGAGCCCGTGGATCAGCAGGCAGCCCGTGGTCCCCCCTTCGAACCGGAAGGGGCCGTCCCCGGTCAGCCGGTCCAGGGCTTCTTCAGGCGGGAGATTCCTCTGGTCGTGGGTCGGTTCTTTTCCCAGAGTCTTCTGTTGCATCCGCCGGCCGTCCTAGATCAACATGCCCTCGACATGCACTCTCTCTTTGAACGGTTCCTCCGCCTCCACGATCCTGTTGGCCTCGTCCACGAGGACAACCCTCGGCTTGTGGCGCCGGGCCTCGTCCTCTGACATCCACCCGAAACTCCCAATGATCACCCTGTCCCCTTTCGTGGCCTTGTGGGCAGCGGCCCCGTTGATGCACACCGCTCCGGATCCCCTTTCGCCGAGGATGGTATAGGTAGAGAACCGGTTTCCGTTCGTGATGTTCCAGACTGTGACCTGTTCGTACTCGATCAAATCGGCCGCTTCCATCAGGTCGGCGTCTATCGTAATGCTCCCCTGGTAGTGAAGGTTCGCCTCGGTGATGGTCGCTCTGTGGATCTTTCCCCTCAGCATCTTGCGCTGCACGGAGCCTCCTCCTTCCGGGTGCGAGATTTGCAGGGCTTCATTCCGCCTCTTCCCTTCCCCGCACGTTGTGGAATGATTGTTGTTAGATTTCTTTGTTGTCAGGGTCCGTAAGAACGCTGTTGTCTATCAGCCTCGTCTTCCCTGCAAAGACCGCAATCGCCAGCACCGTCTCGCCTTCGATTGTCTCCACATCCGTCAGCGTTTCGGCGTCGCACAGGCTCACGTAGTCGGCCCGGATACGGGGATGGAGGCCGAGGATTCGGTGGGCCTCGTCCAGAAGGACTTGCGCGTTTCTTTCCCCGTTTTGGTAGAGATCGCGTGCCCCGTCCAAGGCCTTCTTGAGGGCCAGGGCCTCCTTTCGCTCCTCCGGACTCAAGTACTTGTTGCGCGAGCTCATGGCCAGCCCATCCGGCTCCCGGACAATCGAACATCCAACGATGTCGATATCGAGATTCAAGTCCTTTACCATTCTTCGAATGACGACCAGTTGTTGGAAGTCCTTCTTCCCGAAGAGGGCGACGTGGGGCTTGACGATATGAAAGAGCTTCGTTACGACGGTGGCCACACCCCGGAAATGGGTCGGGCGTGATCGACCGCACAGGTTCCGGGTAACCTCTTCCACCGTCAGGTAGGTCTGATACCCGTCAGGGTACATCCCTTTGTCCGTTGGACAGAACACCAAATCGACCCCGACTTCTTGCATGAAGCGCTTGTCCTGCTCGAAATCCCGGGGATAGGCATCCAGGTCTTCTTGGGGACCGAATTGCGTTGGGTTCACGAAAACCGAGACAACGAGGGTGTCGGCCCTCTTTTTGCCTTCCCGCATCAAGGACAAATGGCCCTCGTGAAGGTACCCCATGGTCGGAACGAGGGCGATCTTCCTTCCCTGGCCGCGAAGTTCCTCCGCGAGCCCCTGCATGGTGTGCGGTTCCCGGATGACCTTCATGGAATCCACCCTCCTTCGATTCGGATTGCCCGGCCCCCAAATTAGATCAAGACCTGTCAAAGGTCAAACAGAATGGGGCCACTCTTCGCGTTGCTCCGGGCGCATCCGGCCTTGCAGGGTATTAGGTATTAGCCGTTCGGTATTAGCCCACCCCCCTCCCTTCGTTTGAGGACGAGGACGGTCGAAGTCCTGGTAGGGGTACAGGTTGGGAGCTAATACCTTATACCTAATACCTAACAGCCGGGGTTGGGGCGCTGGGTGGGGCTAGGGCAGGGGATCCACATCCGGGGCGATGGTAATATACCGGACCCCTTTTTCCGTGTTCTCGATCTCTCGGATCAGGTTCTTCAGGTCCGCTTCGCGGTGCACGAAGTCGATATTGGACGTGTTCACGACCAGCAAGGGCGTGTCCTTGTAGTGGAAGAAAAACGTATTGTAGGCCTTGCTCACCTTTTCCAGGTACTCCTGGTCCATCTCCTTTTCGTACCAGAGGGCCCGTTTGCGTATCCGCTTGAGAAGAACCTGAACGGGCGCCTGAAGGTAGATGACGAGATCCGGTTTTACCACACGCTGATCCAGAAGTTGGTAAATCCATTCATACAGGACAAGTTCATCTTCGCTAAGATTGAGATACGCGAAGATCCGGTCCTTGGCGAACAGGTAGTCGGAGATGATGTTCTGTCGGAAGAGTTCGGTCTGGAGGATTTCTTGCTGTTGCTGGTATCGGGTGAGGAGGAAAAAGATCTGTGTCTGGAAGGCGAACTTGTCCGTATCCTCATAGAACTTGCTGAGAAACGGGTTCTCTTCCGCACGTTCGAGCACCGTCTTTGCCTGCAAGGCCTCTGCAAGGAGCTTGACGAAGGAGGTCTTGCCAACGCCGATCGGGCCTTCCACGACAATGTACCGGCTTTCTCCCATGCCTTCCTCTCCTGACCCTTTTTGCCCCCGAATTCAACCAAGAAGACAGCCTTTTCGCCCCGCGAAGGAATCGAGGAGGCGCCCCTATTATGGGGAAAAACCGGTGTCTTGTCTACCGAAGAGGGTGCTCCTCCTGCACGTGCAGAGCGAGTTGTACGTACTCCTCTGCAGAGAGGGTCTCAGGCCTTCGCTGCGGGTCGATACGGCAGGCATCCAGTATCTGCCGAAGCCTTTCTCCGGCAATGCCAGAAGGGAGAGAGGATCTCAGGGCATTGAAGAGGGTCTTTCTTCGTTTGGAGAAGGCTGCTCTCACAACTTCACGGAATGCCCTCTCCGCAACTTCCGGACAGAGGCCGGCCTCTCTCGGGATGAATCGAAGGACGGCCGAGTCGACCTTGGGGACAGGGGAGAAGCAGTTTCTTGAGACCTGCCGTTCAAGGCGGATGTCGAAAAAGGCGCGGCACAGGACGGAGACCGTGCCGTACTGTTTCGTGCCGGGCGGCGCCGTCAGTCTCTGTGCCACCTCTTTCTGCAACATCAGAACCAGGAGCGAAAAGGCCTTTCTCTGCTCCAGGAAGGTGAAGAGCAGGGGGGCCGAAATTACGTACGGAAGGTTGCCTATGACCTTCAATCGGGTTCCCGCAACGGCGGAGGCCCTCTCGTAGTCGAACCGGAGGGCATCTGCACAGAGCAGGTGAAGGTTCGACGATTCCTTCATCGACGCGTTCAGAAAGGATACCAGGGCCGGATCGATTTCGAGGGCGATCAGCCGCTTCACGTGCGGCAGGATGTCGCGGGTGAGGGTCCCTGTTCCCGGGCCGATCTCAACGATCGTGTCTGCCGCACCGAGATCCGCCAGTTCCAGGATTCTTGCCTGGACCGACGGTTCGATCAGGAACACCTGTCCGAGAGATTTCTTCGGCCTGTTTCCGTAGTCTCGAAGGTGTCCCTTCAGGGTCTTCTTCATGCTCGGGCTTCCGGCAATTGAGCGGGTGCCTGTGGTCTCCGGCAGGGGTTCGTCTAGAGCAACAGGTTCGCCTCTGCGTTCAGGCTGAAGGGAGAGGATTCCCCGATGCACAGGTGCCTGTATCCGACGGCTGCCACCATGGCGGCATTGTCCGTGCACAGTTGCGGGGAGGGGAAATGCACGGTGAGCCCCTCCTCCTCGGCAAGCCCCCTGAGACGGCTTCGAAGTCGGCGATTCGAGGCCACCCCTCCCGAGACAACGACCCGTCGGACCCCGGTGGAGGAGACGGCCTGTGACAGCTTGATGATGAGGCTGTCGACCGCGGCCTCCTGAAAAGAAGCGACCAGGTCCGCCAGATGGGTCTGGGTGAACGAGGGTTCGTGGCCTTGTACAAAATAGCGAACGGCCGTCTTGAGTCCGCTGAAGCTGAAATCCAGGGTCTTCGGGCTGGTCATGGCCCGCGGGAAAGAGAAGGCCTGGGGATTGCCTTCCTCGGAAAGCCGGTCGATGGCGATCCCTCCCGGATAGCCGAGTCCGAGGAGCTTGGCAACCTTGTCAAAGGCCTCCCCGGCCGCGTCGTCTCTCGTTTGTCCGAGAAGCCGGTACGCGCCGAACCCCTCGACTCGGTAGAGGCTCGTGTGCCCGCCCGAGACGATCAGCCCGATAAAGGGGAAGGAGACCGTTGTGTCCTCGAGAAAGATTGCCATCAGGTGTCCCTCCAGGTGATTTACCCCCCGGAAGGGTATGTCAAGGGCAAAGGCGAGAGCCTTGGCCGCCGAAAGGCCCACGAGCAGGGATCCAACCAGGCCCGGCCCGTAGGTGGCCGCGATCCCGTCCAGGTCGGCCCACCCCACGCCGGCGTCTTCCATGGCCGTTTCGATGACGGGAATGATCTTCTCGAGGTGGTTTCGGCTCGCCAGTTCCGGCACCACGCCTCCGTAGGGCTTGTGGATTTCGAACTGGGAGTGGATGGCGTGAGACAGGACCGTCCCTCCGTCCCTGACCACCGCAGCCGCACAATCGTCGCAAGAGCTTTCAATACCTAGAATCAGCATGCCCGCACTCTTGAAAGGGGGATACACCCGAATGCCGGATGTACCGATGAAAGACTCCAAAGATAGCATGGAGGCAGGCCCGAACACAAAGCCGGCGAAGGGAAGAGCCGTCCCGTCCTGGCGTCGGGAAAGGCCCGGAAAGGGCGACTCGGTTGACCCGGAAGGGGGCCTATGCTAATCAAAGATCAAGGGAGATCCGCCCTCAACACCAAACCTCCGCCCTGGACGAGGGATGAGGAATAGAAGGAAAGCCGGGGCGCGAGCCGGCGACGATTTTCGCCGGTTTTTCTTGCATTGCCCGTACAACATCGGGGCAACACCCGTGTCAACAGAAAGGAGACACCAAGATGCGCAAGACGGGAGTTCTCATCTTCCTTTTCCTCGTGCTGGCAGTCATGGCAAACTGTGCGCAAGAGGACCGCGGTCCGGCCGAGGCCACGCAGGAAGTGCTTGCCGACTCTTCCCAAGCGCCCTCCGTGGAGCAGGGAAAGGATGGCACCCAGGAGTTGAAGGCCGGCACAGGGGATGCCGGGCGGCCAAGGATCGCCTTTGAAGAGAAGGATTTCGATTTCGGGAAGGTGGAGACGGGAGAGAAGATTGAACACATCTACAGATTCCGGAACACGGGGGACGGGACCCTCGTGATCCACAAAGTGCGCAGCGGTTGAGGCTGCACGGGAACCTTGGTTTCGGCCAAGGAGATACCCCCGGGTGGGGTAGGAGAGGTAAAGGCATCATTCCGCAGCAAGGGATATCAGGGCAAGGTGAAGAAGTCCCTCACGGTCGAGACGAATGACCCGGACAACGGCAAGGTCAGGCTTTCCATTCTCGGCGAGGTGATCGCCGAGGTGATGGTAACGCCCCGACACCTCAACTTCCGCAACGTGAGCAAGGAGGCTCTGCCGAAGCCGATCCGGCTGGAGGTCAGGCTTCGCAAAGGCAAAGGCCTGAAGATCCGGGAGGTGAGCGCCGACCATCCGGCCATCGCCCTGAAGGAGGAGAAGAGAACCGAGAACGAAGCCACGTATTCTGTTTCCCTGGTGGAGAACGTGCCTACGGGGAGGTTGACCGGAAAGATCCTCATCAAGACGAACAGCAAGAAGACGCCGAAGACAAAGGTGCCTTTTTATGCCTTTGTGCAGGGGAGGGTGAAGCTCTCGCCCCAGATGCTCTCCCTTGGTGTGATCCGTCCCGGCGAGCCTTCGAGCCGGGACCTCACCCTGCGCGGGACAGGGGGCGCGGCCTTCTCCGTGGACCGGGTGAAGGCAACCACCGACGCCATCACCTCGGAAATCCTACCGGAGAAAGTAGGGGAGTCCTACCGTCTCCGTGTTACCTACGATCCGGGAGAGAAGACCCATGGCAGGGTGTCTGAGAGGCTGACCATATTCGTGGGCGGGGAGGAGAAAGAGGTCCTCGAGGTGCCGGTCTATGGCAACATTCATCGGGCACCAGCGAAGAAGCCCTAGGAGGCTGTTGAAAAAGTCCCATCTGCGGCGTTCGGCTTCATCCCCCCCGCCTTTGGCGGGGGCAGGTCCCGTCATTCGACGTACAGAAAGTACGCCTCATTCCTCGGGATTTTGCCTGCCTTGCATCTCGCCCGCATATTGCACGAAGCCTTCCACCGCTCTCG
>Ga0180429_10000860_pt1 | contig 26458 bp, 36 predicted proteins | sample SS_ome_FD_132428 | JGI IMG/M metagenome (GOLD analysis project Ga0180429, IMG submission 132428) | Hypersaline lake sediment archaeal communities from the Salton Sea, California, USA - SS_1_S_1 metaG | ecosystem: Environmental > Aquatic > Non-marine Saline and Alkaline > Hypersaline > Sediment ...
AGATCGACCTTGTAACCCGCCGGGGACTTCACGAGGTCCTTGTCCGGAGGATTTACGCAGTCGATGATGGGGTCCAGAATGACCCCGCATCCGCAGATCGGCACTCCGCATAAGACAACCACAACGATCCCGACGACGGCTAACATTCGCTTCATCGCTTCTCTCCTTTCTCAAAAGTGTTCGTGCTCATCACGGCTTTTCCACTAAATAGTATAGCGATCAAGCCGCAGTGGTCAAGCCAGATTCCAAAAACAATCCACGAATCAAAGGCGCTTGTCAACAGGATGCAGATCGTCCCACGCGGTCAAAAACTGCCGTCGCGTAGGGACTTCGAGACCTTGCCGAGAACACCTCGACTTGACTACGTTGAACACCTCCATCGCCGTAACAAAAGGGTACTGCCTACATGCCCGGCGAATGATCTCGAAAACAGCCTCACTCGGTCTTGGCCGCAGATTCATCGCTCTTCTCGATCTTCTCGTCTCCGCCGACGAACTCTTCCACTATCAGTGTCCGCCCACTGCGGTGAACCCGAATGACGCTGCCATCCTCACGAGTGTAAGCTGGATCGATGGGCGACCAGTCGTAATTCACCCTGACGGCCACGAACTGCAGAACCACGGCACCGCTCTCGAAAACCCTGACGTTACGTAATCCTTCTTCCGGCGTTCTAGGTCCAAACATACGCGCCTCCTGTGACTGCTCACATGAACAAAAAACCTGACTACTTCACACCTATAGCATAGCGGCGTGACCGTAAAGGTCAAGGGGACTCCTTCTCAGACTCTGCTTGAAAATGAGCGCGAAGCGCCTTCTCCAGACGGTCGTTGATCTCGATCTCCCCGGCTTCGCAGCTATCAACGAGATGCTTGACGCACTCCTGCAAGCCAGCCTCCATCTGGACCATCAAATGGAACCGATCTTTGTAGCAGAAGAAGATGTATCCTTTGGGAATCGAATCCCCTTGCACCGCCAAGATATTGCGAATGGCATAATCCAAGTTGTTCACGACAGGCGGCCGCTGCGGCGGCTCCTTAGCCGCCTTCTTCGACCTCTCTTCACGTTCTTCCACGATCTTACGCAAGTCATCCACATGTGAGAAGCCCAGGGCCTTCGCCTCTGCGGCCACGCTGATCTTACGTTCCTTCCGCAGCTCCAGAACAACACGCCTCAACTTTTCGGGGTTATGGCGTCCTCTGTTCTCGTTCCTGCGAATCATAGCCTCCCGGCGCGGAACAGCTTCCATGTACTCCTCGTGAACGACTACGGGGATCGCCTTCAGGCCGGCAGCCTTGGCCGCCTTCCACCTGTGCTCGCCGCCCACGATGAGAAAAACACCCGGCTCGTCTTCGACCGGGGCTACCTGCAGCGGCTCGTCGAACCCATGTTTGATAATGTCCTCGCGCAGCATGTCGATCTGCTGTTGCTCCATCTCGTTAGGATTTGCCGGGTCGGGCCGCAACTTGTCCACGGAAACCACCGTCGCGCTCCTCCATGCAGCATCCTTCTTCGACAACTTCCACCACTTTTTGGCCGCTTTAGCCACTGTCGTCCCCTTCTCTGAAATCCATCAACCTCAAAATGTGCTCGTTGACTAAAGCCTTCCTGACGCTCTCGGTGTGCTGTCCCTCATCAACAGCAAAAGAAGTCGCGTCAACGAGCTTGGAGATGAAACCTCCGCACAGAGGACACGTGTACCTCACGCGCAGATACACGCCCTCCTTGCTCACCCGAACAGCTCTGAGCTTCGACTTGCAAATCCGGCACTCAATCGCCGTCCGTAGAGGTTTCACGCAGCCGACTCCGCAGTTGGCGCCTAAGCGACTTTGCCTGCTTCTTCATCGACGCTATCTGAGCCAGCATCTGCTCGGCGTCCTGCTTGTTAATCGTTCCGAGCAGATTGATAATATCAGTTCTGCCCTTGAGTGCGCGAGCGAGCTTCCTCTCGCTCTTGCCCAAGACTTTGAAAATCTGTTCAAGCAGCGAACGGCCGGCAATGGCCCTAAGATCAGCATTCATCTCGGCCAGAGAAGCGGCTTGCTTGTGCGTCGGACAGACTCTGTCTGTGCCAAAGCCCAGAAAGTGACCGCAGACAGGACACGCTTTCGGTATGCCGTGCTCAGGATCAAACTCTTCGGGGACCACCATCTATCGACTCCCTATGCCTCCGCTCCCGGTGTCGCAGCAGCCTTCTTCCTGCCCGAAGCCTTCTCCTCCAACGTGATACGCTGCTTCCCTATCTTGACAAGCTGCTCGGCGCAAGCATCACAAACCTCGCCCGTCGCTGCGTAAGACTTCGGCCCAGAAGGTGTTCCCGAGCTCGAGTCGCCTACAACAAACTCGAATCGCGTCAGGACCGCGTCATCGTCCAACGTCTTGCCGCAACGGTCGCACTTCAGAATCGTCAGCTTTGCCATCTCTAGTCCTCCTCGTCAGACTGCTCCTTACCTCCAAACGTACACAACGACAGCATCAAGGCTACACCACGACACGTGCCGGTGCAACCGTTGATGCTATCGACACATACCGCCGTGACCTCTGTGCCAACCACGTCCAAGCGCATAGGACGCATCCCGCAAACAGGACAACTTACGTTGGCATACCGGCAGGAGTTAGAACGGAAGGGCTCCCCCGGCAGAAGCAACGTCCGCGTTTGCTTCGGCTGATTCATAGACCACGGTAGTACCAAAAGGAACTTCAGGCGGCTCTCCGACTGAGTAAGACAACGCGTCGCTTGGGACTATCCACAACACGGGCGTTTGAGGCGCCTTGTCGGGGAATGTGCCCGCCAAGTCGGTCATGTAGATCACCGCGCTGGCCCGGTAGCCCTCGTCCTCCAAGCGCTCAAACACCGGGCAGAAATCGGTACCCCCGCGCCCTTTGACCTTAATCGGTACCTCATCGCCAGGGCGCAGCGCCACGTCCATTTGCACAGCCGCGTCGGCCTGCAGCAAGCGGACCGAAATGATGCCCTGTGCACTCAAAATAGCCCTTGTCTCAGCCAAGAACTCGGCTAGTTCGCCATCAGAAATGGACCCCGACGTATCCAACGCCACGACTACTTTACGGCCCTCGCTGTAGAGATCGGGCAGGTAAATACCCTGTTGGAACAAGCGCCGATCAGGGTAGCACAAGTCGTAATCGTCCCTGCACACCTCGGACAAGAAGGACCGAAGAAGGCTCTGCCACGACACTTTTGGCTCTACGATGTCTTGCACCAACTGCTCGAAGTCGGCCGGGCAGGTGCCCTGACGCCTAGCTGCCATAGCTGCCCGGACCAAAGCGCCCTTCCAGAAATCAGACAAGCGCTTGTCGTCTATCGCCTCAGCGCCAGAGCCACCATCGCCAGCTCCGCCGCTATCCCCATCCCCTAATAGATCAGGCCGTGGCGATACGAAGCCGTCCGGCAGCTTGGCGAAAATCTGCTCAGCAGTCAGACCGTGCCATTCCTCGTTGTACAACCAGCCAGGAATGGGTGCAAAGCTGTCTGTCGTCAACACGTCATTCACAGCAAAATCGCACGCAGCGTTCCACTTTGCAAACGCACTGCCCACTGCGCCCAACTCCTTCCCCCTACTCGCGTGCAACAGAGCCAAGTGCAAGACCTCGTGAGCCACCAAAGTCGCCTGTTGCGGCGGTTGGAGAGCGTTGAAGTACTTCGGATTCACGTACAGACTCCGGCCCCTAACCGCCGCCGTATCCACTTTGTCCGTCTCGATGTCATTGACCGATAGCAAAAGTGAGCCGAAGAACGCCTTTGCCCGCATCAGCTTTATCTTTGTCCTGCTCAGGCATGACATCACATCATCTCCGCAACAATCTGGTTGATCTGAAACTGCTTCTCGAATTCCTCAAACGCAGATGTGTCAGCAGATATGGCGTACTTCTCCTTCTGAATGATCGGAATGTTCATCGCGTCGAGTAAGCAGAACATAGCAAACTCGCCGCAGTCCTTCATCTGCGCCACGCAGTAGCGCAGAAGGTTCGTGAGACCGCTTACAACGTCCTTCCGCGCCTTCCGCTCCCGCAGGCACCCTACGAGTGCGCCACTGAAGGCATAGCGTGCGTCCGCGTTGGCCGGCATCGGAACGTCCAGCTTACCCTCTACAATGACTTGCCTCACGTCGGGCAGTTGGTCAACGACTTCGCAGAACTCCGCGAACTCGGCAGCAGCGCCGAGGCCCACACTACCCTCGACCAACGACCGACACGAACCCAAGTTCCCCTTGGCAGCGGCCAGAAAATCAGAAACAGTATGCCAGCTTCGGGGCGTGCAAAACGCTCGCTTGTGCCGCTTAGGGTCGAAGTTGAACAACTTACCTCCCAGAGCACTGTTGGTCTCCGCGTAACGCAGAAAAGAGATGACGCGGCTATCGATGCCGTAGTCTATAGCCCACGCTGTCCAATTCTTCAAATCAGGCACCAATTCCACGTGAGTGAACCTGTTGGCCAACGCGCTCGGCATCGTGTACGTCACGGCCATATCACTTTCGCGATTGCCGCACGCTACGATATAACACTCGTCTGGCAACACGTACTCTCCCACACGGCCATCCAGCACAAGCTGATAAGCCGCTGCCTGTACGCTCGGAGGCGCCGCGTTGAGCTCGTCAAAGAGGATAAGGTGGCCTGGGTCACGAGGCAGAAACGCTGGTGCCCACCACGATGTCACTCCATCCTTCGCGACGGGAACGCCACGAAGGTCCACGGGGTTTAAAAGAGACATGCGAAGGTCGATGAGCTTCAACCCTATGACGCCGGCTACATCCCGGCAACATGCGGATTTACCCACACCTGGCGGACCCCACAAGTGCACCGGTCGGCCTCCTTTACGGAGCTTCAACGTCTTGGCGGCCATCAAAAGCGCCTCTTTGGTCTCGCGGTAGGTGAGAGCCGGGATTTGTTGATCCTGAGCCACATTGTCTGTCCTCTTCTTAGACATCTTCGTCTCCTTTCCTTATAAGTAGTATAGCACAAATCCACCCAACGTCAAGGTGTCAATCGCCAGGAAGATCGACTATAGAGGTCTGAGGTGGGATCAGTCCGCTCTTAATGTCCTTCAACTTCTTGTGTAACTCCCCTTCCTGCCCATCGGTGCGAAATAGAAAGGTGATGAAGCTCGGCCTGTCATCACAACACTTAGGATTAGTGCAGAGAAAGATGCGGCGCACAACGGGTATGACGCGGCCTTGAGAATCCCTCGCATAGCCAGGGCGGCTCGCAGCGTAGTAAGCATTGCTCCCGCAAATCGGGCACCTAACTGCCTCCCGTCGGCTCATCTTCAACCTCCTTCGTCTCTGTGCGCTCCGAGCCCTCGTCCTCAGCTGCTTTCTTGAACATTGCCCGCATCCGCGTCAGCTCGGCTGTCATGGCCCCGCGCACTTCCTCTTCCGTAACAACGCCTTTTGCGACCAGAAGAGACACTAAGGAGAAGTAGCCAGCAGCCAAATGGTTGTAACTGTCCTTCAACTGAGCCAAGTCCTGGTGAGCCTTCTGAGCAGCCGCTTGGTAGGCTCTCACGCCCTTCTTGAGAGCGCCCAAAGCCTGAGCGACACCGACTACCTGCGGCGCATTGCCTGTACTCTTATCCTCACTCATCGCTTTAGCTGATCCTTACAACGTTCGCACGCCAGAAGAACATGATCCGCTGTCCACACAGCGGACTTACTATCCTTACGCGGCCTCCGGCCGCAGAAAGGACACTTCTTGGAAGGGTCAGAAGCGTCGATGGCCGCTAACGCAGCCTGTGCGGCCTGCACGTAAGAAGCCTTCGAATCCATCTGAGCGAGTTTTCGAAGACCCTCTACCAACAAGAGGAAAAGCCCAAACCCTGTGCGCGGGCTGGGTTTCATCTGAAGCCTAGCCGTCACGGAACCGTCCGCCCCCGTGTTAGCTACGCCAGCTACAGCGAATTCGCCTGTAGCCGACCACTCGCTCCTGCCGCTCCTCATCGACACTTTGATCTCTGCCATTACTTCCTCCTCACCGATTCAAACGGCAACCCGACGAGATTACGCTTCCACGCCAACAAGCCGCCCAAAATGACAGGCTCGCGGCACGAAGGGCACTCAAGATAGATGAGCGTAAGGCTGTCTACATTGGCCGCCTCCATATTATCGAGACCGGAGACCTGTTGTATGTCAACATCGTTGATGTTCTTACGATGAAGCCAAGGCACAATCTCCGTAGCCTTTCGAGGCCACAACGTGCTGCAGCATGGGCACTTATCCGCCACGTCTGACAGCGTACGCCAGCGCTCGCTCTGTCTCCTCAACAGTATACGATCCAACTCCTCCGTCAGCGGACGGCAACTCCCCCTCTTTATGTTGCCCACAAGATCGCTCGCCTTGCGCTTGGACAACGCCGCTATCCAAAACAGAGGATTTGAGTCCGATACGGATACTATTAAACGCAAGGAAGGAGGCAGCAGCGCTGTAGCCTTACGCCACTTCGTGAGCAAACTGTACAACTGCGCATACGTAATCGGGTCGTCCTGCGGAAACCCAGAGGCGAACCAACGAGGCGGGCTGCTCGTCTTGCCGCTTGGTGCTGCATCACACACAGCCTTGTCTCCTCTACGCCGCACACTCACGTTCCCGCGCTCTCCGACACAGATGGCCTAAAACGGGGCAGGCGAGGAGTCGCGCCGCCCTCTCTCTTTGTCACGCCGAACCAACACAGGAAATGCGGCTTGCGGAACATACACGCGCCAACATCCCTCTGTCGGAAAAGGACACGCTACGGACGTGTTAGGCCGGCTGACAACGACCATGCCACTGACAATGTCGCCCTTCTCATCATACTCGTAAGGCTCGTAAGGCAGATCGACAGACCTGAAGTAACGCCTCAGCCATCGACACATCACAGCCATCGCTATCTGTGCCACATCATAACTGAAACCGAGCTTGGCTACCACAGGTGATAGCATGGCCAAATGGCGGCAGTCGTGACGAAACTGGAAACCCTTACAGTCGCAAGTGTCGTTCTCCAACCTGTGCGTGGCCCGGTAAAGAAGCCTGCCCTGATCGTCTAACTCGAATTTGAGAACGAAAGCGACCCCGTTGATCGTGCCAACGGGTTCAAAGTAAACGATCTTCTCTCTCGTCTTAGTCTCCACCGAGCACTGCCTCGACAACGTCATCGCCATGCACTATCGCCTTATTGTGATCCACGGCTATCAAACGAATGCCAAACACGCGCTCTACGTGCTCACAGACCTTGGACAGGGCGTGCTTCTTGCTATCCCACGCCTCCGAGTTGAACGACAAGCAGATGCAGTCCACCAAATGACCCACCTTATCAGAAGCAGCAAGGTCCTTGGCCCGCTCCAACGCCTCTTTGTAATTGGCTAACTGAGGAGGGTAAAGGCCAAACCTAACGACAGTCACAGGCTCGTCAAGGCCAGACGACAACGGAGACGCGCCAGAAGGAGACGGGGGAGCAGAAGATAGTTCTGCCTTTACGCTGGCCTCCAACTCCTTGTAAGACTCCGTCTTAGCTCGTTCGACCCACTCTCCCGTCTTCTGCGACGAGGTCAAGAGGTTGTTCTTGGCCAACTGAGCAATCAGACGCGCCTTCGTCCAGGCGATCTGATCCAACTCAGCAACGCTCAAGACCCCGCCCTGAACCAACGTACGATAAATGCTCACCAAGTACATGCCCTTCCGCCGCTTGAACCCCAGCTCTTCTTCGCAGTAGTCCTCAAAAGAGTCGAACCCGTAGCGTAGGTAAAGCGCGTCAGCGAGCACCTTGTCCAAGAGCTGAGCCATCTGCAGATAGGCTGCACCTATGTCATCGCGCAAGAGAACCAACGTGCCGCGCACTGTTTCTGGCGACATGCTCTTCAATGCCGCATCAGAAAACGCTGCCACCATAGCCTTAGAAGTCTTAACCGTCTCTACCGGGCTTGCCAATGCCTTCGGCCTCCAAGAATCTCTCGTAGTGTGTCCAAACACAAACAGACGAACACCCCAACAAATCGGCAATTGCCTCCCGCGACATACCCGCTATCTTAGGAGCGGTGAAGAAAGTCTTGGCGTCTGCGTAGCCAAGCTTTTCTATCTCCTCATCAAAGCGCACTCCAGGCGCACGTTTGGTGATGTGGAACCGCTTCAAGAGGTTGCAGACAGTGTCGCGCCCCGCCCCAAACTTCTTAGCGATGTCCACGATGCGAAGGTTCTTCTCCAAGTAAAGATGACGCAGCGCTTCCTCCACATCATCCGTCTTAAGGTTGCGTTTGCCCCACCTCTCCAGCTTCTGCACGAACTTCGTCCGTCTCATCTGGACCTTCCCTTTCACTCGCCGCCGTACTGAGCAATGAATCAGGTTTGGGAGCGCCCAATGTAACAGGATCGCACCAATCCAAAAAGCGCTTGAATGAGCACATGTACAACGAATCAGCACCATCTTCCGTCGTCGCGTCACGCCCCTCATCAAAGCGCAAGAAGGGCACACCAGGTTTGCCAACCCATGACGTGAGCCACTGCCATTCTTGACGACCGAAGACCAACAAGTGCTCGCCTGCCCTGTCGAAGACAACAAGCCACCGCATCTTCCCCCCACGCTTTACGCACTCCAGCTCGTTCATAGCCAACCACCACTTCTTCAGTGGGTGTTTAGCCGCGACGAGAAGAGAGAAGATGCTCTCTCGATGAAACCCTGACTTGCTACTCGCGCTCTTCGATTGACGACGTTTGCATTCCACTGCGAAGGGGAACATCTTCGAAGCATCCTTCACGCCAACGATGTCCGCGTCCGCCTTGCGTCGAGGAAATGACCCTGACCCGGCCAAGCGAGCAAATGCCTTCGAATCGCCGCACCACCACTCGCCAAGCTGCTTCGCTACTTTCCGCTCAAAGCTCTTCCAACGTTGGCTGACAGGCTTTGGCCTATGACCCCTCGACATCGCTCTCCTCCTCTAACGCCTCAACCACAGCATCCGAGAGCACGACCTTAGCGAATTCGTCCTGTATCGTAGCCAAAGTCGCGGGATCAAAGCAATAACTGCGCCACGCACAGGCCCTACGCCCCCTGACACGCTCACAAAACGGATTGCGTGGCGGCAAGCTGTCCTCAGCCAAAGACCGCCAATACAGACGAACCTTAGCAAGAACCTCCTCAACAACCGATGGGTCGTAGGCCAGTACGTACTCTTTCAAAAAGTCTGGCGTCGTGTTGGCCTTATCGATGTACACAAACAGCATCTGGTGGATGCCCATGTAGTGCATGTACAACTGAGCTTGAACCTCGTGTGCAGCGAACGGCTTTGTCAGCTTAGGGTAGCCCTTGGGGCCGATGGTCTTCAGCTCCAACAGCATGTCCCCGCCGCTAAGACGCAAGACACCGTCGCAGTGCCCCACAAGACCCCATACAGCATCCTTGACCATCGGCTCTTGGTAGACCCACCCGTTGCCGAGATAGCAAAGTTGGCAGTGCCTGTCCAAAGGCCACTTCGACGGCCAGATACACGCTTTACACCAAGAAGCCTTGGGATCGGTAGGAGACACAGCCGCCTTCCAGGATTTCAACCGCTTGGGACGCATCCCACACCCACACGTGTTGACAGGCATGGGAACCAGCTTGCCTGCAGCATAGTCCCCCACAATGCGGCCGCACCTAGAGCACTTCCACGCGCCGACGAGAATACCACTGGGACCCAGATAGTAGTTCTGGAACAGTGAATGAAGAGCACGCCCTGTGTCAAACCGCAGGCGCGTCAACGGGTCTACGTTCTGAGCATCGTCGATGGGGAAGAGCGTAGATAATACCCCACGACGAGGACAGAAGTCGGACATCTGTGAGCAGTGCAACCCCGATTCCCGATTCTCCAACTTCCAATTGTGCCCCTCCAGGATAGGGCCAATCATATGCGACAACAACGATTCGGGCAAACTACCTGACCCCTTCGGAGCCTTAAAGCGCGTAGACGTAGCCTCGACAACTTGCTGGCACAGATCACTGAATTTCATGCACTTCTCCTTCCCTCACACCCACTTTCATTCCTACACTTACAATAGCAACAAAAGTGAAATGGTCAAGCGTCATTCCCAGAACTCCTCCAGATTTCGACCAATCGTGCCAGCACAGGCTCTGGAACCATAACCCAATTTCGAGGCACGCTAGGGGGCATCGAACCAAACTGAATCGCCACGGCGGGGAGCTTGCCAGCCAAGGTCGCCTCAGTGTCCAATTTCACCAACCAAGCTGCCTTAATCGCCATCTGCTGCTTCCTAGTAGCCTTGCACTCAACAAGAAACTCCTCAGAGATGGCGTCGCCCTTCAAGCCCTTGAAAGCCCCTGACCCAGGCTGCGGAAACCCTCTTATGGCCTCGGCAGTCCGTAGCTCATGCGCTCTGGAAATCTCCTTGTTCAGCGCTTGCTGCCCCTTTGACAACGCAGCTTTACGCGACCTACGTTTGCCCATGTTGCGCCACAAACGTTCGCTATCAGGAGGCATCTTTATCTTCCTTCTCGTCCCGAACTGCTCCCAAAAGATGAGGCAACAGAGCCTCACGAGTAGAGTGCCACCGAACGACATTCTCAGCGCCACTGAACAAAGACGCGGCTTCCTCAACACGCAGATGAGGAACTTCAGCCTTCTCAGCCTCTTTACGGCTAAAGAGTTTTCCCTCAGAATCAACTACCAGACCGGCGTCATCTATAACATGAGCCAACACCGCTGCCTCGTTCGTAGAGCCAGCAGCGTGCCCTCTGTCATCCCTAAACCATATCCTGAACGAACCGCTCCTCTGCGGAGGAGCGCCTGTCTTGTTTTTCGTCACCTGAAACTTGCACAGACCCACAGTAGGCTCGTCATTCTTGCCCTTCGTCTTGATTCTACTGCGCCACAAGCGGGTCTCTGTAGACGCCACGAAATCCTGGCCTCTACCGCCTGGTTTCGTAGTCGGATCGCCGAACAGTATGCCTATCTTCTCCCTGATCTGATTGATAAAAATCTGCGTGGGGCGCCGTCCAGTAGCCCTGATCTCCTGACTATTCTGGATAGCAACAGCCTTCCGCATGAACTTGTTCAGAATCCGCGCCTGCAACCCCTGCTGCTGCTTCTCCGCGCTTTCCTCCACCTCTGTCAACGGAGTAGCCATAGCGAGAGAATCCACGACAGAAATATCGAGATAGTCCAACTCGCGCCAAGCTACCTCGTAGATGTCCAACAGCTGCTCAGCGTATTCAGGCCGGGCGACTATCACGCGCTCGCCATTTATCCCAAGTTGGCTCGCCCATCGATTGGAATAAACCCCCTCTGTATCACACCACAGAGTCCAATAAGGATCGTACTCTTTGCATACCGGGCACGCCATAGCGTAATCGCCTCTGTCAACACGATGTACCTCCACGTCCTTAACAGTGCAGTTCTTGCACACAACCTCGTCCGAAAGCGATCCACAGATCGGACACCGAAGAAGAGGATGCTCAGTGTCTACGGCCATAAGCCGATGGTGCTTACGACAGAATAGCTGGGATGCGGCCACAGTCTTGAGCGCTAGAAACGTCTTGCCCGACGACCAATCACCGTAGAAGCTGCTGATACGTCCCTTCGGGACGCCCCCTCCAAGCGCATAATCGACTGCGAATACCCCAGTCGGCAGGCGCGGTATGTCCAGGCACACATTGCTCGCGGCCAACGCGAGCGTGCCTTTACCGTAGCTGTCCTTACCGGACAGCTTCGTTACCAGCGCCTTCAAGCGCTCTTCCGGAGTCAGCGGCTTGTCCTTCTCCTTGGACGCGCCTTTCGTCTTGGCGTTGGTCTTGCTGCTCTTCTGGCGCTTCGCCATTCCTGCTCATCTCCTCTTCTGAAAACAGACGCCGCTGACGTGCGTCCAGGAGCGCTCGTTGCTTGGTCGCTCGCTTCTCCGCACGCTGCTGCGCTCGGCGCTCTTGAAGGCTGAGGTGCTGCACGCTCCAAAGCTCATTGGCAGCGTCGTAGAGAGCCTGCAAGTCGTTCATTAGGGCAAAAACCATTGCCACGCGATAGATGCCCTTCAACTTCTTGCCTATTGAGTTCAGGTACGCCCCAGACAAGAACTTCCCGTCCTCCTGAGCCTCGTTGATCTTCGTCCGCAAGCTCACGGCGATCTCGCCGCACAGCCTGCGCAGCGAAATGGCGACCATGCGCTTGAGCTCCTCGTCACTCGCAGGATGAACAGCAGTGAAAGAAATCACGCCGTACTGTCCAGTCTCCTGACGAGCCTCTTCCAACAACGTCCTGACGAGCTCCTTGTGACCGGCGGCAACGGCCCACACAGACTTCTGCACCGGAGCCGCGTGTGCCCACAAAAGGTTGAACACGCGCCAGTACAGCTTGTGATTGACCGTTGGGATGTCGTAAAACACGTAGTACCAATTGACGTTGTCAGGAATCAACGCCTCATCACCGTTTCCCGTTCCCATCTCTATCTCCTTTCCCACCCCGCACCTTCGCGACTTCTACGCTCATCTTCGCCTCGCAGAAGGCCAGGGCCTCGTTGTAAGCCTCGTCACGACCGTCGTCACTGTCCTCGCACGGTTTTCTGACCCCAACGTCTATCCGTGCGGACTGGTAGTTGGGCAGCGAGACTGTCATTCCCAGGCCAACTGTAACCATCGACGTCTTCCGTTCGGCTCTTTCTCGATCCTTCTCAGGCACAATCTCTTCTCCTAACCGCTCTGAAACTGTTCTCCACGCGCCGTCACACAACTCCATGAGTCGCGTAGTCATGGTGATGACGCAACCGACGCTTCCTAGATCACCATCCACGGCGCTCAGAAAGTCATTGACGCCGGTGCTCATGCCGGAGACTCCTCAAACAACCTCTGCACCTCTTGGCTCATCTGCTCCAGGCCGTAGACACGATGGGGAGCCGCCTTGCGCACGTTGTCGATGTACTGACGCGAAAACCACCGACGGCCGTCTTCGCTGATGAACTGCGGAGGCGGCAGAAATCCTCGGTCAATCCACACGCAGATAGTCCGGGGTTTCACACTAGCCGCTGCGGCCACAACGGCGGACGAGAATAACTGTACCGGTTCGCCGTTCAACGCGACTACTTTGAAGCGAAACGACCCTTCAGTCGCAGCAAAAGGATCGAGGTCATCTGCGGCTGCCACACGCTCTTCGAACCTTTCCCGGCGCCGAGCCTCCCGCCACTCGCGCTCGTAATCGAGCACGCGCTGCCTATGGCCCTCATCAGAAGCATACTTCGTGCGCCGCTTCCTGCGAATCTCAGCGCGGTTCTCCAAGTAGTACTTGTGGTTGTACTCCTTGACCTTCCGCTTTTCCTCAGCCTTCGTTGCCATTCTTCACCTGCCTTTCCAGGGGCTTGCTGCCCTCTATAGTTATAGCGGATATTCGTCAGAGGTCAAGCCCTGTCAGCAGATTTTTTCTTCCGGAACACAGCTTCGATCTCCGGTAGCTGGCTTCGCAGCTCCGGCGTCAGCTTGAATTGGAGAACGAACGAATAGGTGGGAACGTCTCCCTCAACGAACTTGCGAATGTTTCGCGTAAGCGGCGCTCCCTTCAGCTCTTGTGCAGCATTTGCCAACACCCATTCCTTGACCACTTCGACCATCCTGGAACTATCACCTTGAGCCACTGGTAACTCCTTCCTTATCGTCCACAGACTTGCACACGGTGTAACCCAAACGCCGGTACTCCTTGAGGCGTTTCTTCGCCCACGTCAAGCAAAAAGGAACGTCATCAACCACATCCACGACCAACGGCGTCCGCTTGCCGTCGTGATCCCGAAGAATACGTCCGACCGCCTGCTCAACAGCAGTGCGTGGTGTAGTCAAGAACAATGTGTCCATCGCGGGAATATCAAGGGCCTCACTAGCCATCGCGTATGTCCCGAAAATCGCGTCAGCCTTCTCGCTCTCCTCGAGCTCAGCTGCCTTCATGCCTCCTATGTAAAACCCACTCGAAAACTGACCACGGCAGCTCGCATCGAAGCCTCCCTTGAGCACGTCCAAATGCTCACGGCGGTCCGACAAAATGAAAATCTTACGCCGCTCCTGGCACGCCTTGAGCATTTCGCCGACGAGCCACGAATTGCGATTATCCTGACGAATAAGCAGAGACAAGAACCTGGCCAAGTACATACGAGTCTCGGAGAGCGCTCGACTCCCATCGGGCTGCCGTTCGTACGGCCGATACGCCCTGGCGCTGATGTGAACCCTGCCCTTGGTCTGAAAGACCTTGGGCATGACGCCATATGAAACGCCTTGCGCCAGAATAGGGCCGATAGTCAAGTCCAGAGCCTTGTGCATCCCATCCTTGCGCTTGGGAGTAGCTGTCAAACCTGTCCGCAACGCCGCTGGAAACAGCATGGAAGCATCGCACCAACGCGGCCCAGGAAGACGATGAACTTCATCTATCATGACGTGGCCAGCCCATCGGTAAAAGTCGTCAGGATACTCACGCGAGCACAACGATTGGATCAAGGCAATGACAATCTTCTTGCCCTCCCATTCGCACTTCGCCTGCCGAACGATGCCTACTTCGTCGTCCTTGACCGACGTGTACTCCTGGATCAACCGACGCCATTGATTTACCAAGAACGTCTTGTGAACTACGACGAGCAACGTACGCCCGATAGTATCCGCGAGTTTCAACGCCAGAACCGTCTTCCCCGATCCACAAGGCGCACAGATCAAACCCCCTTGCCGATTCGGAGGCTGTTGTCCAATAGCCTCCAAGTAAGACTGGATCAACCCATCCTGAAATCTCTGCTTCGACGGCTGACGAGCCTGCCGGTCAAGTCTAAACCCCAATGACACAGGAGACCCCGCAACAGTCGCATCGCGAACCGACACAGGCCACCGACTCGTATCAAAGTGTCTCGGAAGCCAGATGCAATCGTCGTGCTCCCGTAGCAGACACACAGGCTCCTTCTTGCCGAATCCATAATCTTTGGTAAAGTGAGCCCGGAACGTGAGCTCCTCCTGAAGGTTCGGCAAATCCCACACGTTCAGAATGCTCTTAGGAACTACCTTTACCGCGCCTAACTCTATGTCAAGACTTGGCGTCATACCAATTCCTCCCTATAGCTCCTTCGACCTCCAGCGGAATAGGCAGCTTCAGCGCGTGCTCCATCTTGTGCTTGATCATCTCGAAAGCCTCTGGAGCCCCGTCTTCACGGCACTCATAAACGAGCTCGTCGTGAATCTGATCCACGCAGACTAGCCCATACCTCTGCCACTTGACGTTGCTGTTGATCTCACGCGCTATATCACGCATACCCAGCTTGACTACATCCGCTGCGGACATCTGAATGGAGGCGTTCACCCCCACGCGCCACGCTTTCTCAAAGTCAATGCTGGCCAAGTGCTTCAGCCGACGAGGGCGCCCCACGATTGAGTAAACCACTCCTGTCTCCTGCAGCTCGCCGCGTATCTGGTCGTGGTAGACTGGCAAGCCCTTGTACCGCCGGAAGAAACGATTGCGCCAAGACGTGCAATCCTCTAAGGACACTCGCAACCGCGCTTTTTCCCACAAGTACCTCTGGAGACTACGCGCCGTCTGGCCGTAGATAAGTGCGAAATTCGCCGACTTGGCTATCGACCGAACCTCTATGCCCAAAGCCTCCATCGTCGCTGCGTGAATATCGCCTCCGGTCTCGTACACGTGCAGCATGACAGGGTCGCCACTTCGTATAGCTATCAACCTAAGCTCAAGTTGAGAATAGTCAAGGCACAGCAACACGCGCCCCGATGCTGCCACGAAAGCCTTACGAATCGGGTAACTGTATTCCCAATCGAAACCAAAGGGTCGGGGTATATTCTCCAAGTTGGGATCGCGTGAAGCAAGCCGTCCCGTAGTAGTCCCCGCTTGCAAAAAACCGCTGTGAACGCGGCCGTCGAAACTCCTGGAGGCTCGCTTGTATATCCCCCGAACAAACGTCCTCAACATTGTGGAGCGTCTCTTCCAATCTAAGTATTTCTCAACGACTTCGGACTCCTTGGTGCCTAAGCCTACGAAGTGAGACAAGACGCCCTTGCCTACCGAGTACCGATCACTCTTCTCGGCCTTCGCGTCGTCGCCCGGCTGTAGACCCAACTCGCCGTAAAAGACGTTGGCCACCTGATCCGCGCTGCTCAGATTGAAAGGATGCCCTACGCGATTGAAAATCTCAGAAGCGATCTCCTCCATCTCGCCAGAGATTTCTCGTTCCGCGTTGCGCAAGAAGTCGAGGTCTACGGCAAAACCCGTTAGCTCCATATCAGCAATTACACGGACTATCTCCATCTCGACCGATTGGAACCACTTCCAGAGCCTGGGGTCGCGCTTCAAACGAGGCTTGAATCTCTCCTCCCACAGCCGCAGAGTATACCTCGCGTCGTCCATCGCGTACTCGTCTTCGGGGCGCCCAAAGCCAGGGAGCATACCGCCCAGCTCCGTCTGCTTGTACTCTGGCAGTGTGACCCCAAACTCCTCATCAACTACACCTCCTTTCCCCTTCAGCTTCAAACGACCGCCCCTCGCCCGTGTCTCGTCTACCGAGTAGGCTGCTATCAACGTGTCGGCTAACTTACAAGAGACCTCTACACCCGCCACTTTCAGTATCTGCAGATCAAACTTGCCCCCATGAAAAACAACGGTCTTGTCCGGCCACAAGAGGATTCTCTTCAGGAAGGCAACGACATCGTCGTAAGGCAAAGCGCGGCTGCCGAGGACAGAGACGTACCACGCATTATCCCCGGCAGCCAATGCCACACCGCGTAGGCGCACGGTCAACGGGTCCAACCCAGTCGTCTCAACGTCACAGGCGAAGGTCTTGTATCGACGCAGAGTCGCCTCGATCTGTTGCAAGACAGAGATGTCCTGCGAACTCTCGCCAGGCGATGCCTGAGACGCGCTTGAACGGGCTTCCCGCAAACCTACTCCCACAATCAGTCACCATAATCCACAACGTCTGACGAAGTTGACGCACCAGACGTACGCGAGGATTGAGCGGCTGACCCGCTCTTGTTCCACACCAGACCGTCAGTGCACCGATGCGTGTTCAGAAGCCGATGCGCTTCCTCACGGCTCATCGGTGAGAGCTGCTTGATGTAGTAATCCATCGTCTCTTGAGGATCGAGGCCGTAAGGGGCCAAGTCAAGGCTGTCATCCTCCGGCCAGTACCCCTTCTCCCTGAGCCACGCCTCAAGGTCCTCGATCTTCTCCCGATGCACGAAGTTGCTCCCGACCTGCGGATGCTTCGTATCGAACCTCGACGACTTGAACAGCCATCCCTGAAGATTGCCCAGGTCCTCTTTGCGATCCTGAAGCAACTTGAGCGTGTCCAGGACGCCTCCGAACAACTTGACTTCCGGAGTTATATTGGTCTCTTCAAACGAGCCTGACCCATCCGCCGCTTCCACAGTCCTGGTCCACGGCGTGATGTCGAGGACAGAAAACACGCCCGTGTACTGCGACTTGAAACTCCGTTGACACCAGACACACGGCTGCCCTTGCCTAGTACAAGGCTGACGCAGACGATTGCGCCGATCCTCATCGACTACGATGTGGTGCAGCCGCACACGGACCGGAACCACAGTGTCATTGGGCACGTCCGGCCGCATGTGATCGAAGTCGTCGAGGAAGACGAAATCCCTGTGACGCTTCTGCTCGCCGTCCGAAATACCCACCCAGAACCAGCGAGGCTTTCCGTCCGCCGTACCCCGCTTCCGCCGTTCCGCTTCCTCATCCAACCCCGACCAACCGGTGTTGTACCAATTACCCATCTTGAAAATCTCCTATGGTAGCTTATAGCTACAGTTTCACGGTGACGCTCGTCACAAGGTACGTACGGCGAGCTCAGGTCATGGCTCTCTCCTTTCGATCTTGAGTTCCCGCGATACGAACATGGTAGGTTCCTCTACTAGTCTACCCTAAAGAAAAGGTAGGTCAAGAGCTATCGGATGAATTTTGCGCCATCCAGGCACGCCTGAAACTCCTCCTCGCTCTCGAACTCTCCTGGGTCCTTCCTCGAACCCAAAGAGACATCGTAAACGCGCAAGCGCTTCCGCAGGAGGGCGAAGACGGTCTGACGGCCGATCCGGCCCGCTTTACCTGAGTCCAGAGCTACGTACAGAGGCAGCCCCCAATCCTCTAAACGCTCCGCTCTCTGAGGTGTCAACGTGGCGCCCGACAATGCCAGAACGTTCCGAAAGCCCAGCGTCCACAACCGAAGGAGGTCTATCGGGCCTTCGACCAAGATTATCTTGCCCCCCACCTCCAAGAAGTGCTCTCCGTAGAAGAAAAAGCCCTTCTTGTAGCCCCAATAATCCTTGTAAGGAGGGTAGCCGCCGGCCACATGGCGCCCAGTAAGACCGACAAGAGCTTTGTCGCCAAACCGCCTGACTGGAAACACGGCCCGCTGTTGCTTCCGGTCATAGCCGATCTCGAAGAGCTTGCCGACCTCTAAGGTCACACCACGAGAGAGCAAGTAGCGCGGGAACCCTATCATGTACTTCTTGGCAAAGCTGTCGTCCCACACGTCGATGTCCTCTAACCTTGGGCGCCGAGGACGGACGTGAGGCTCTTCGTTACGAGCGATGATGCGTTCCATCCGAGCATGGCGGTCTCCCTGCTCCCGGCTCTCTACGAACGAGTACAGACTGCGGAAGTCACCCCCGCTGTCCACATCTACCATCTTTACAAGATAAGTCAACGACCCTTTGATGCCGCACGTGAAGCAATGGAAGTAAGACTCACCGTCATCGTTGACGAGCACAGAGGCCGACGGGTGCTCGTCCCGACCTTTATCATGGAAACGTCTCGCCATCGGGCACGAGACCGAGACATAAGAGCCTCGCGGCTCCACTCGCTTACAGCCAAGCTGCGTCATTACCCTGACAATCGTAGTCTCGTCCATCAGTAAGGTATCTCTTCTTCAGACCCTTCGACATCTTGAGCGCTGTCACCACTCTCGACCCGCTCATCCACAGGAGCAGCAGCATCGCCCACCCCCACACCGCTCGCGTCAGCCCCGGTCTCGACCAACCCTTCGTCAGTCACCTCGCCGATCTCTGTGAACACTATCGTTTCAAGGTCCCAATGCGTCATGATAGCTACCGGACGAGCGTCGCGCCCCTCGATAATCTCAAGCCTCATCCGCTTCTGAGCCTCGAGCTCCAAGTCCCTCGTTAGGCTGATAACCACATCAGCGTTTTGAGGAATCTCGTACGAGAGGCCGATCTGCTCAGCCTGCCCCTTCAACTTGTTCTTGCCCAACTGCCGGTTGTACTGCGTACTGACCAACAAAGGCACGTTCCTGGCCAGACCCAGCGCCTGACAATCGTTGATAACATCCCCGACTCTCTCCCACCGCTGGGAGCCCTTAGCCGAACGGTAGTTGGCCCGCATCCTGTAGATAGCGTCGATCAACACCACCTTTGGCTTCAAATCCGTTATCAACATCTCAACGTCAGACATCCGATTGACCGTCCCTCTACCTACAACCCAGAACGGAACCTCCGACTTCGACATCTCGACCAGGCCAGCCCTATAAGCAGTCGATTCTGCAGTAGTAAGCCGTCCTCTCAAGAGATCACCGTATGGCTGACCGAAGAGCATAGCGTCAACACGTGCGGCTATACGACGAACCGACATCTCCATAGACACATACAGCACGGGTAGCTTTTGCTTCCAAAACCATGCGGCCAAATGGCTTAGCATAAACGTTTTCCCAGTTTTTAAACGCGCTACGAACACCCACAGCTCCCCAGGATTGACTCCCAATGTCGCCTTGTTGAACGTCGGCCACGGAAGAGGGTAGCCTGTGAGCTCCGAACCCCTGTTCTGTAAATATTGATACTGACCCCACCGCTCCTCTGTAGTCGTGACCATATCCTCAAGATCGGTAGATGCCCTACGCGCCTTGTCCACGTCGCCTACGACTTTCTTCAACCGCGCAAGCGCCTCTTCTGGATTATCCCCCTTGTCCAAAGCCTTCTCGGCCCAATCCATACCTCCCGCCAACAAGTTGACGAGGTGCCTCTTCTGACCTTTCTCTACGTAGTACGATAAGGGTGCCGGCGCATCCATAGTGAAACCACCAAGCGCGTCGTCAAACGTCTTGGCGTCGGGCAGTGCACCATGCTTCCGGAAGTAGTCAGTGATCCAATCGAACGCCTTCTTACCCTCGTCGAGGAACAGGTCCCGGCTGACGCCAACATCCCGCCACTGAACAGGTGTCGCTCCGTCAGCAATCAGTCGGGTGATTATCATCCGATCCAGGCTCATGCGTTCTCCTCGGAGCCTTCTACGTCGAACAATACGGGTTGAAAATAGCCGCTCAGGCGCTCCCACACCCGCGAGTACTTCTTCTCCAACTGATCGGGGTTGCCTCCCAACACTACTACAGTCGCACGCATGTCGTCGTACCGCTGATTGATCAAAGCCGCCGCCGACGTTGCCGCCCTAGCACTGTCCAAGTCGGTCAGCGGGTCTATGACCAACAGATGGACGCCCATAGCCCGGTCAAGCAGTGACTCGTTGGCATCAAACGGCGCGTCAGCAAAAGCGTCAGCAGCCTGAGCCGGACTGATCATCAAAGCGGTGCCTCCGTGGGCGATCACGCGCCGACCGAGGATAACCGCAGTAGCTGTCTTGCCTGCGCTGGATGGACCGATGAACATCAAAGAGTCACCCTTGTTCAAGAACGTGCTAAGATCGGACAGAACTGCCATGATCTGCGGCTTGCAACTCAACGGCAGCTTGCCAACGCGAGCCAGCCAATGCCTACGCGGAGCGCCCAGACGCTCCATGTCGTAAGCAGTGAGCTTGCGCGGCCTGTCCTTGAAAACAATCACTTCCAGCCCTTCTTCTTCAACTTCTCCTGAAACTCACCATGATCCGCGACGAGCTGCTTCCAAGAGCGCATACGCTCCTTCTTGCGCCATTTCCACACCTCGGCCTGGCGCTCCTGAAGAGCCTGCTGCGCTTTGGTAGGAGGCAACGGCACCGGCTTCTCGATTGGTAATTCGCCTGGCCTGTCTTGCAAGACCCACGCTTCTTCCAAGCACTTGTAAAGCTCGTATGGGTCCTCAGACATCGGTCGCCCGTTGCCTTCGAGCAATATCCCGTGCGACCACTTCTTGAGCGAGTCAGCCATCTGCACAGACGGTACTCGATACTTCTTGGCCAAGTTCGACTCCTGGGACCAATAATCATCCCACCTGCAGAATAGGTCGGAGATCGCCCACTTGGCTCGAAGAACATCCCAATCCCAGAACCGCAGAAGGTTGTTTGCGTGAATGGCCTCCCACTTGTCGGGCTTGGCCTTCACCTGATGCTTGGGGAAGAAGACGAACATCAAGAGGCAGAAGTGCTCCCATAGCTCCTTACGACACGCTCTTCGGAACCTAGCCCCCGATGAAATCTTCGATCCTGTGTGGCTGAGAACGTCGCTGTTTAGAGAAAACGACCTCGAAGATGCTCCACGCCCCTTTGGGCCATAAACGTCGCTGTACAAGCTCCTACGCGGCGTAGGGGGCGTGCAGGAGCTTCCGGCAGGGCGCTCCTCGGCACGTGCAATATTCACGCGCCCTGTTGAGAAGCTCTTACCAGAGAGGTGGCGGGGGTCGTTCCGCCCCGACTCCTGCACGCTGGGAGATGATTCAAGTGCACACGTGTGCACCAAGCAACCCTGCTGATTCCTTGATGAAAAACTATCATAAGACAAGCAAAAGCCCGTGTCTATACCAAAAGAGGCAGAACACAAATCAGAGGAAAGGGGTACAGTGGGTAAGACATGAAGATGTGCTGTTAATCCTTGGAAGGCGGACGTTTCTTCATCTCGTCGTAAAACTCCGCTTCCTTGATGTCGTCTCTCGTCAGACAAAGGCTTCTGTTCGTCCTCAGAACACACTGTCGTTGTTGTTAAAGAGCTGTACGGAATACGTACTATGTACTCTGGGTTAAAGGGTATGTACGTACTCAGAGGAATACCCCCATCATATCCGGTCGGTTCAAAGCGACTTATGACATGAAACAGTCTGAGGTTGTCCCACGAGTGATACCAACCTCCCTCGAAAGAGGGGGCACTATCTACCTCCTGCGCCTCTTCATTCTGGGTCAATTGCTCCAAACGCCTAGCGTCGTCTTCAGCCTTCTTCGTCCAATATTCTATACAGTCTTTCTCGAACCCCTTACGCCACGCCTGCTGCCGACCCTCCGTAAGCTGACGCTCGTCGGACAGCAAATAGACATTCTGACGCCCTTTCCTTGTCCTCCTCGTCTGTTTGTCTACCCAACCGGCTTCGTAGAGCTCGTTGACCCTTCGACAGACCGTAGCTTTGGACGTGTGCAGAGCGCGAGCCAAGCGCCTCTGCGTCATCCAACAAACGCCCGTTCGAGCGACGCGCCGCATGTAGAGGTAGAGTGACTTGGCGCTGTCCGACAGATCAGCATCCGCAGCGAGAGCTGCGGGGATTTCGATTGCAGGCATAGAATCATCCTCGAAAACAACAGACCGGTTCTGCTCCCTGACATCGTAATCGACCCGAAACGACTACCGACCCTACTTCTTCGGAAACGTCAAGAAAGGCGGCCAGCTGCACACGAAGCCAGCAGCCCCCTTGTGACCACCTCCACCATGCTTCTTGGCAATCTCTCCGACATCGACCTTGGACGAATAGAGCGATACGGTGAACTTGCCGGCCGGCGTGTAGGCGAATGAGATGAGAATGTCATAGTCCTTCTGCACCTTGTCACCAAAGCACTCGCTGTCTATCTTGGCCGCGTTCATGGCAAAGCAGCTATGACCCTCAAATTCGACGGGAAATCCCATCGCCTCCCTGTACGAAGCATAGTAGTGGTCACGATACTTCTGGAAGAGCTTGCCTGCGCTCAGCATCTTCTGGAGTCTCCTATCGTTCCAGTTGTGCCCAACGTTCAGCGCCCACTTCCAAAACTCGTGCCACGGCGTCAAATCCTCGACCTCAGTGGCCAAATAGAACCATCTGGAGGCATCTCCGTACTTCCAAAGCCAAGCATCTCGGTCGCCAATCAAGGCTATTGGTATTGGCACCGGGGAATCGGGCACTACGTAACGCCAGGTCAGCACGCAGGCCGCCTCCGTCATGTCGCGAATGCCGCGTAGATCAACGTCATAATCCTTCGCGTTCTCCATCGCGGTCTTGTGGTGGTCTATCCACACGATGTTGCGCGTCACTTTCAACAGGCGGTTCATGTCGTCCGGCTTGAGCGAGAAGTCTACGATCCACAGCTCCTCATCCGACTTTATGCTGTCGAACGGAAAGGGCCTATCATAATCGATAGGCACCATGTCCACACTCCGACCTCTCTTCCCTATAGCCCTGTGGAGAACAATAGCCCCAGAGGCCATACCGTCGTTGTCAGTGTGATAGAAGACTTTCATCAGCGCCTCAGAAAACGCCTCCCCGCTCCAACCCACATCACAGCTCTCTTGGGGATGAGCGTCCTGTTGGTCTTTGCACTCGATCTACCACAGGGGATGGGCGAGGAGGTTGTGTTAAAGAAAAAGCCCAGAGATGTTAGCTCTGGGCTCCCTGGACCCCGGTCGTGATTGGCGAGAGTGCCAGCGCCGAGGATGGTCTGCTTGTCGTTTGCTGCTGCCACTCTCATTATCACCACTCATACACAAGTCCAGGGCGCACTAGATTACTACGCTTCACCCTCTTCTGTCAAGGGTTTTTCTTCTCTCTCGCCCAATTTTATCACGTTGATACCCTCAATCGCGTCCGGAGCGTGCTTTGCACATACGCCGAACGGCGTAAGAGTGTCTGCGGCTTGAATGAGATGGTCCGAAGGGCCTCCACAGACGAAGCACCACTGCTTCAGCATGGCTTCCGTCAAAGGCCCCTCATACTCGGTGAAACAACTACCCTCGTAGGGGCTGTGGCAGCGCATGTGCCCGCACCCTTTGCTCAACTCTCCGCGTTGGGCGGCTCTTGCAAGATGATAGCACATGGTGCACACCCAGAATGGGTTGTTCTCGTAGTCCATGACAGGCAATACGATGTCTTTGTCGCTCACCCTTGATAATCCTTCCAGATTTCTCCTCTCTCAGCCATCGCCACCATCTCCTTAGCCTTGACCAAAGCCCTGACCAACTGTCCCTGACGGGGTTTGGGGTGTGGACGGAGAAAGGATGCCGGATGCCAAGTAATGAGGCCCGGCAGAGCGAGAGATGGTGTTACAAAGATACGGAACACGTCTCCGTTGCTCTTGGTCAACGTTCTGTACTTCTTCTTGCCTATCAGAAACTTCGAAGCCGTTTCGCCCATCGTCACAACGACGGCGGGTCGAATCGCCGCAAGCTCCTTCCACAGAAAAGGCCCGCACGCCTTCAGCTCGCGAGCCAAAGGGACTCGGTTATTGGGCGGCCGGCACTTGACGACATTGGTAATGTACAACTCGCCACGCGGGAGGCCCGCTTTCTGTAAGAAGCTGTTCAGAACACGGCCTCCGTCGCCTACAAACGGGCGCCCCTGCATATCCTCGTAGCGTCCGGGGCCTTCGCCTACAAGTACGATCCTAGCGTCCAAAGGGCCTTCGCCTAACACCTTGTGGATGGCTGTGTTGTTCAAAGAACAAGCAGTACAGGCTCGAATGTCCTGTGCAAGACTCAACTTTGCACTACCTCCATGTAACTCTTAGCTATTGTAGCAACGAGACGCCGACCATCAAGTCCCACCGCCGAACAATCGCTCCTTAGCCTGTTGAACAGATGCATCAGATAGCTCTATCCCGATGCAATTGCGACCCAGGCTCTGCGCGGCCAACCCCGTCGTACCCGCGCCGAAGAAAGGGTCCAAGACCGTGCACGGAACAGGAGGCTTGTAGCCACAAGAGCACTTCTTCTTCCAACCAATCGTGCGGTAGCCCCGGATTTGAATGGGGCCGGAGTCGGTCTCGTGAACCTCAGTCAGCTTAGCCCTAACACGCTCCCACTGCGCTCCGCATGATGGGCAGCAGCCAACCTCGCTGGTGCTGGCCTTGATGCACTTGGTCGGCAGAGAGACGGGAAAGACGGCTGAATGGGCTCCTTTGTATCCCTGAGACGCCAAACTCCACACATCCCGCAGGTTGCGCCCATTCAAGCGAGTTCGATAAGCTTTGCCGGAGTGGAGTCGGCTGTCAACCCCGTTGTGCTTGTCGGCGCCTCCAAATCGTCCCGGAGTCTTCCGAAATATCTCCTCCGGGCGCTTGAGCGGCTCCTGAACGGCCTCGGCATCATAGAAGTGCTTTCGAGACCGCGCTAGAAAGAAGACGAACTCATACGACCGGGTCGGCCGTGTTCTCGTACTCTCTGGAAGAGGATTTAACTTACGCCAAATCACCCTGGACCGCAGCAGCCAACCGTCGTCCAGGAGAGCGATCTCAAGCCGCGCAGGAACACCGACCAAGCTCTGGGACTGCAGCGACGGGTTGCTCTTGGCCATCTTGCTAGTAGCATAACTGTCTCCTACATTCAGCCACACAGAGCCGTCTTTTCTCAGAACCCGACGCACCTTGCGCAGGACGACAACGAGCCTGTCTATGTAATCGCCTACTCTCTCTTCGGCCCCGAGCTGGTCAGAGCCAAGACCTTTGTAGTGTCTGAGGCCCCAGTATGGAGGCGACGTGACAGCACAATGCACCGACTCCGGCGGAAGACCATCCAGGATCGCCGCGCAGTCACCGCTATGGATTGTTATGGTCGGGTCTGCCACCACCACCTACACTTTCGTACTCTGGTCCACGCCACATACCCCACTGAGACTTTAGCCGCACAGCCATGTCGAACATCCGTAGTGCCTCTTGGACGTAATACGCTCCTGCCGCCATCACCACCGATCCGTCTGCGCCATCCCATCGCGTCCCACATGACATAACACAATCGCCTTCGAGGAGCTTGTCGCTTGCGCGAGACGGTGTCGTAGTAAAGCGCCCTACGATCACCTCTCCACCGCCTCCAGCGACTAACGCTAAGCGCTCCGAGTAGATGGTCAAACAAGTCACACCGTATTCCGACCTCTTCTGAAGCCATCCAGGGCACTCACACCACCGGCGACTAAGCAATGCTGCCGAGTCATACAGCAGGCTCTCGGCATCTTTCTTGTACGTAGCAAAGCGGCCGCTATGTCTGTACGGCGAATCTATACTGAACTTTCCGACCACCCGGTGGTACTCCCCGAACGTGCAGCTAACGGAAGCCTGAGCGTGAAAAGCAATCGGATCGCCTTCTGTGTAGAAACCCGTGACATTGAGTGCCACCTGCGTACGGTCAGGGCCTACCCAACACATGCGCCGCGCCGTGACAAGAGTTGTAGCTGCAATCTTACTCATAGCACTTCCACTAGCCCCACAGATCAAACCTCCCTGACTTCTAAGTTGATGTCCGCAATACTCTCGCTGTTCGAAACGTCTAAGCTGCCGCACACGCGCATTGCTTCGTCTGCCCTGGAAGCGAAAGCGTCAAAGGTGATGTCTTCCGGGGCAACCACCCGC
>Ga0180429_10000861_pt1 | contig 26437 bp, 20 predicted proteins | sample SS_ome_FD_132428 | JGI IMG/M metagenome (GOLD analysis project Ga0180429, IMG submission 132428) | Hypersaline lake sediment archaeal communities from the Salton Sea, California, USA - SS_1_S_1 metaG | ecosystem: Environmental > Aquatic > Non-marine Saline and Alkaline > Hypersaline > Sediment ...
AGAGACGGGAATGAGGATGTGAGCAAGGCGTTTGATGAGACGCTTGTCAAGACACGAAAGAGGGGGGCCGGATTCAGAAGCGCATCCGGATGAAGGTCCTCTGAAGAACGATGGCCCACAAGCTCCTCCCCGGAATAGCCGCCCATTTCTGCCAGTCGAACGTTACAGTATCTCAGTCGTCCTTCCTGAATAATGGCGACGCCATCGCTCGCCCTCTCGACAAGCGTACGATACTTATCCTCGCTCTCGTTCAGCGCCTGTTCGGTCAATTTCTTCACGCTGAGGTCGCGGAGAATTCCATAGACCACCCGGCTTCCATCTATCCGGACCAGGTGTGCCCTGAGTTCAACGGGTATTTCGGTCCCGTCGGAGCAGAGGAGAGTCGTTTCAACAGGATGAGGCTGCACTTTCTCTTGAACAATTCTTCGAAATCCGTCCTCAGCCTCTTTCCTGAGTCGAAGCGGGTGGATTCCGAATTGATCGAGTCCGATGATCTGTTCCGGCGACAGTTTCAGCAATTCCGACGCCGCAGGGTTCGCATCAAGGATCTTCCCTGATTTCGCGTCTGCAAGGAGGATTGCATCCACAGATCCTTCAAAAATGGCCCTGAACTTTTCCGCCTCTTCTCGCAACGTCCTCTCGGCTCGCACATGCTCGAGCACGCTCTTCTCCAGTTTTTCGTACTTCGCCACCAATTCTTGATAATTCAGACTTGTTCTCATTCTCGTGCCTCTACTTCAATGTATGTGATGTTCCTTGGCGTGCCGACCAAGGCCTTTCTACTTCATAAACTGTGCCAGCATAGGTCACCTGCTCAGGGAGTCCGGACGTATCCGAGAGTGCATGAATTATGGGGCCCTTACGGAGAATGAGACCGGAAGGCTCACAAGAGACGCCAACGAACGATATGCCAGAATGACGCATGGCCTGCCATATTGGCGTGGAGGCGTAACCTTCCGGAGTACAACAAGAAGCATGAAAAGCACCGAACGACGATACGTCGTGCTGACGTGCAGCCTGGTTACCGGGCCTCGGTTACTCGACCCTTGCCTTGGCACGTGCACATCTGTAACCCCTCGGGACAGCTTGATAATTTAGACCTGAGACAAAGAGAATCTTCTCTTGGCACGTTCTATGAAGAAGAAGCAAGTCGGTACCGAAAGGACCAGCGGCCGTGGCAACATCAAGACGGAAGATGAATGAAGGCGCCGGGCTTTGCCGGGACACAATTCGAGATGGAGAGCTTCCATTGACTACGACGCAAGCACGCTAAAGGTGAGAGAAATGAGAATCCTCGCCGTCGACGACGACACGGGAACCTTGAACGCACTCAGGGCCTACCTGGCCACCGCAGGATACGAGGTGGTCGCTGCACCGGGCGGCTGTCAGGCCCTTGAAATGATCGAGGCTTCAATCCGAGAAACCGAACCCATAGACCTCATGATAACCGATCTCAAGATGCCGCGGATGAATGGCCTGGAGCTCATTCAAAAGGCGCGAACAGAAAGGCTCTGGCTTCCGGCGCTCCTGATGACAGCTTACGGTGATGCGTCTGTCCGAAGGAAGGTAAAGCAATTGCGTTCTTGCGGATATCTCGAAAAGCCTTTTGACCCCGAAGAGCTTCTGGCGAAGATTGACGATGCACTCCGGTGGAGATGAGCCGTAGCTCATGCAAATACGGCACTGTCCTTAGGGCCCGGAAGCCCGATAGAGACGATAGAACCGATTGATCCTTGATTCTTCCTTCAGCTTCAACCCCGCTCTCTTGATCTCTTCCCTGATGCTCCGGTGTCCCGCGTGAGGATGGAAACGTGGGATGATCCAGTCCTCTGAAAGCACCAAGACTTCACCGTCGGGCCGAAGAACCCGGGCGGTCTCACAGAAGAACTCGAACGGATCTACGCAGTGGATTGCTCCGAGGGAAGTGCAGAAATCGAAAGAACAGGCTTTGAAGGGGAGTCTTGTCATATCTCCCACCACATAGCGGACATTGCCTCGCCTGCTGACCGCCTCCCTTGTCATTTCCAGCTCCCGCTCAAGCCCCACGACCCTGCGTGCACGCCGAGCCAGCCTCCGGGAGAGGTAGCCCGTGCCGGCCCCGAGGTCCAGGACCCTGTCTGCGGATCTCGTCGCAGATTCAAAACGGTCCTCCCCGAAATAGAAAAGGGAGCGCCCCGGCTCATAGGACGAGGCCATCTTCCGGTACAGGGTCCGCACGAAGCCGTGTCGGGCCGCCAGGCCCTCCAGAGCGTGGATTGGAACCATGAGAAATTCGGCAGGAATCCGGCGAAGGATCCGGCCCTTTATGGATCCGGAAGACATCTCTTGCCTTTCCACACTGGCAGAAAAAAGAACACATCCTCCAAAGCTGCATCACGCCGCTTTCTATCAGACCCGACGCCGAACAGTCAAAAAGGGAAGCCTCCCGCTTCTGGCGAGGTCTTCCCACGCCAATATGGCATGCTATGCGCCATTCCGGCAGGCTCGACGCGCCTTGCCCCGGTTATCCTCCCCCCCTCCTGTTTCACGTCACGGGTCCTAACCCCTCATGATTCCAGGGAGATTCGGATCTGCGCGACCGCCGGTCCTCACCCTGGCACGATTCATGAAGTCAAGGGAAGGACAGGACGTTGATTCACCACCTTGAACCTGCAACCAAGAAAGGGGTTTTCCAGTGAACCATCCGGACCTCCTGAAGAAAGAAGAGGAATCCGTCGTGGCGGTCTTGCCGGACGAGAACAGCCATGCCCGCATTCAGGCGATCAAGGCGCTTGGAAACCACGGAAACAGGAGGGCGATCAAGCCGCTCGTCCGGATTCTACGAGAAGAGAAAGGGGAGCTGCGCTTATGGGCTGCGATTTCTCTGGGCAACATCGGAGATGCAGTGGCAGTGGATCCACTCATCCAGGCCGTGCGGGATGAGGACCCCGGCGTTTCCTGGGGCGCAGCAACGGCTCTGGGAAACATCCGTGATTCGAAAGCGATTGAGACTCTGCTCCATGCCCTGGCGGATGAGGAAAGCACCCTTCGATGGGGTGCTGCAGAGGCCCTTGGAAACATCGGCGACCCACGTGCCGTGGATGCACTCGTCCGGGCACTTGAGGATCAAGACAGCCTGGTTCGATGGGGCGCTGCAGAAGCCCTGGGAAGTATCCGTGATCCCCGCGCAGTGGATCCGCTCATCCGGGCTCTGGACGATCCAGGGGATGATGTCCGGGGCGCGGCCGCCACAGCACTTGGCAAACTGGCGGATCCGAGGGCGTTACAGCCCCTCGTTGACCACATAAAGGACAAGTACGAATTCATCCGGCCCGTCCGAAGAAGAGAAGTTGACGCCCTGGGAGAGCTGGGCGAGAAGAGGGCTGTTGATTTTCTTGTGGAGACCCTGGAGCAGGAAGACGATGACATCCGAAGCAGTGCGGCCGCAGCTCTCGGGAAGCTGGGCGGTCAGAGGGCCGTACAACCCCTCCTCCAGGCCTTCAGGGACCCGCACGAACGGGTGCGCGGTGCCGTCGTGAGTGCACTCGGAGACCTTGCGGATCCCCAGGCCATGGACCTTCTTGTTCAAGCCCTGAGCGATGAAAGCCGCCGGGTTCGCAGAGCTGCTGCGACAGCACTCGCAAAGCTGCGCGACCTCGCGGCATCGGAGCCTCGGATACGCACCGCAAAGGAAACGGATGAGGATGTGACCCAGGCGTCTGATGAGACGCTTGTCCAGATACGAAAGACAGGGTCTGGACGAGGCTGCACTTTCTGTGGATTTCGAATTGATTGAGTCCGATAATCTGTTCATGGGGCGATTTCAGCAATTCCGATGCCGCAGGATTCGCATCAAGGATCTTGCCTGATTTCGCGTCTGCAAGGAGGATTGCATCGGCAGAACCTTCAAGAATAGCCCTGAATTTTTCCGCCTCTTCTCGCAACGTCCTCTCCGTCCGCATATGCTGGAGAACGCTCTTCTCCAGTTTTTCGTACTTCGCCTCCAATTCTCGATCATTCAGACTTGTTCTCATTCTCTTTCCTCGACTTCCCATGGAAAGACATGCACCGACCCTCAGGGCCCCGGCCCTCTTCGGAGACACAGCAACTATCGGATCTCTTGACAGGGTGTAAAGAAACAACGCAATGGGCCCGCTCTCCACGAAGCGCTTGGTGTGGACCATGGCAAAACCGTAATGAAAGAAACGGATTGCCTGCATCCCACGGGGTTCTCCTTTGGCACCCTGCTTGCTCAATTCATCTGTGCAGAAGGAAAGTTTGTCGTGAAGGCTGCGTTCACGAGGTGCCGGGGCTTTCCGACGGAGGCATACGCCAAGGCCGCACGTGCAAGAAGGGGCATTCAAATGAGGGCATACGAAGACCGCGAGATCGAACAGCGCGTTGAGAATGTGACCGGCAGACGGATACACGGCCCGCTCCGGGTCTGGGAGGACACTTCCCGTTACATGGGGATATGCGGAGGGATGGTCGTACGTCTTGGCGGTAAGGACTACTTCGTGACCGGGGATGCCAACGAAGGGAGGTTCGGAGTCGAAGAGCAGCCGAAGTACTGGGTCAAGTACGCCGTGGACCTGGAAAGCGGCCGGAAGAAGGTTCTCAAGCTCGTTTTTCAGGAAGAATTCAGATTCCGGTACGGTCCACACCTCCTCTTCGGGTCACGGAGCGCAGAGAAGGAGGCCAGGGTGCTTGACGCGGTCCGCGGCCATCCGAGCTTCATGCAGGGCACACATGTGACCGATGTGGCCGGCAATCTGGTGAGGGTCATCGATTTTGTGCCCGGTCCCAGCCTCTACCACCACATGAGGAACCTCGATGTGGATCACGAAAGCTATTTTCACGAGGTTCTCCCTTTCATCATGAAGAGATTGCTGGAGGCTTTCGATGCCATCGCGTTCCTCCGGCGGAGGGGTGAACAGCACGGGGATGTTCGAAACGACCATATTCTCATCCAACCGGAAACGGGGAAATACGTCTGGATCGATTTTGACTATCTGGTGAGTCATCCCGATTACGACATCTGGTGCCTGGGGAACGTGCTGACCAATGTGATCGGCAAGGGAAGCCACTATTTCCACCAGATCCGGAACAACCCGCCGGGCTATCCTTCCACCGCAGAAACGTCTTCCCTTTGCGAAAAGGACGCACTCCTCTTCTTCAAGCACCGCGTAGCCAACCTTCGCAAGCTCTTCCCGTACATCCCGGAACAGCTCAACCGCGTCCTCCTGAGGTTTTCGTCCGGGAGCCCCGTCCTGTATGATCGTGTCGAGTCGCTGATCGATGACCTCAGAGGCCTGTACCCCTGAGAGCGAGACAGAATCGTTTCTTTCTCATGGGGCAGATGCCTTTTGGGGTCATCATTCCGGAATGCTCGTTACCCGCTCCACGATCTCTATCTCGCCCTCGTCCGCATTCACGAGCAGTTCCGCGTCGTCCGGGATCTCGTCGATATCGATCCGGTCCACGCAGGGGATCTCTGCGATGATCGCCCCCACGGCGACGATGGTCTCGCACTCCCTGTTCAGAATGGCGACCGGGGCCGTACCGGTCTTCATCATCCGGTAGAGGGTGTAGCTGCCCACGGTGGATCCCTTTCCGTGGGGAAAGACCAGGACCCTGCCGCTCACGTTCTTGCCCTGAAGCGGGTGCCCCTCTTCTTCGATGACGCCCGTATCCGGATTGACGCCGCCGAAGAACGAGATGGCCTCCAGGGAAACAAGCGCCTTCCCCCTGGCCTTCCCGCCGAATATCTTCCTTCCCTTCAGGGTCATCTCACGGCCTCGTGGCGATCTCGATGAGCTTCTCCAGGGATGCAAAGACGGTCCGGAACCGGTTCTTCGCCCTTCCGTAGAAGACCGCCTTTGCGGAGTTGGTGGCCATGCAGCGAAAGCGTCCCCGAATCGGCGCCACAACGAAGCAGGTATCGGCCGCGATTCTTGCACCGCTCTCACGGATCTCCGAAGCGATCCCCTCCCCTTCTGCTGCCTCCTTCACCTGTCTTGCCACGGCAATCCACGTCTCTTTGGAGACCCGCTTCCCCTGCAAGAGCCCTGCAATCGTTCTGAGCTCTTCCAGGGAGCAGTGGGGGCATCCGATGGCAACGAAATCCACCTCTTCCGGGTCGATCATTTCCCTTTTTGCCTGCTCGATCTCCCCGCTACCCACGATCACTCGCTCGCGAGGCTCCTTCACCTTCTCCGGAGAAACCCCTGCGGCGTGGAACATGGCGGTCCCGCCGTAGGTTGCGATCGAAGCACACAGGCTCTTCAACTGATCCGTTGTGGCCTGTTCAAGCCCCTGGATGTAAGGCACCCGGCTCCCCAGCTTCTCCCCCACGACCTTGCCCAGGGCCCCGTAGTCCGTCACGTCATCGAGGGGTGTGCAAACCTCTACGGAGACCACGGGCTGTCGATTCTCATCCAGATGAAACCCGTATGAGGCCGTCTTCCCCGTGAGTGCAGCGGCCAGTGCGCTTGGGCCCCCTTCCCGGTTCGTCCTCGCTCCGAGCACGGAGTTCGCATAACACACGGCAGAACTCTCGCTCCAGGCGATCGTGTCCCCGGGGCCGGGCTCGTTCCCGACAAAGTAGGGCGTGCAGGTGCAGCTCGTGACCACGCCCATCCGGGCAAACGTATCGACCACCTGCTTCTGCTTGTCCGCGAATTCTTCGCTGATCCCCAGCTCTCGCCAGTCGACCAGGTCCATGCCCGCCGGATTCAGGGTTGCATGCACCCTCGCCCGGCCGTCTGCAGCCATCTCCTGAAGAAAGCCGAGGCCGGCGTCCCCAAGGTTGTCATAGCTCACGCCCGCGATCTGAACACTCTTGACCCGTACGAGTCGTCTCGCCCCGTAGATCTCGCCCAGCGCCACGAGGATCTCCATGGCCTTCTTTGCGGCTCGGCCTTCCCGGCCGTCAAGGAGTGCTTCTTCTTCTCGCGTCAGCTCCATGCGCCTATCTCACTCGAGGATCTTCTTCAGGTCGATTTCCGGAAACACGGCGCGTTCGAAATGGCCCGCCCGGTCGCCCAGGGGCTTGGTGCAGTCGAAACCACACTTCACCGTGAAGCTTGTCTCCGGATCGGCGCTCGGATCGAGGCTGCTCCCCTTCTCCCGGTCCTTGACCACCAGGTCCGCATCCGCCTGAAACCGGGTGGCCATGGCCCACTCCACCTGGTACGGATCGTAGATATCCACATCGCTGTCCACGACGAAAATGTGTTTACAGCTCTTGTGGCCTCGGAATCCGGCCTCGATCGCCTTCTTCCCGTCGTCTTCCCGTTTCTTTTCGATCTTGATGATTGCGTGGAGCCAGCTGCATCCGCCCGGGTTCACGTTCACGTCCAGGCAGGTCACACCCGCGCCGTTCACCTCCTTGTAGATGGTCGGCTCGCGGGGCATCCCCATCAGCATCTGATGCTCGCGCCTTCCCGGGAGCAGGGCCTGCCAGAGGGCATCTTTCCTATGGGTAATACATGAGACATGGAAGACCGGTTCCTGCCTCACGATATCGTAGGTGTCCGTCAGGTCGACGAAAGGGCCCTCCGCCTCCCTTTCCTCGAGCTTCACCACACCCTCCAGCACGAATTCGCACTCCGCAGGGATCCTTGCTTCAAAGGTGACAGGCCTCGTTACCCTGAGCGGTTCCAGCGAATTCGCGATTTCCAGCTCGTTCACGCCCAGCGGCACCGAGGTGGCCGCGGCAAGGAGCACGTTCGGAGCGTTCCCCACGCAGACGGCCACGGGCAGGGTCTTGTCCTCGTTCAAGAGCGCGTCGAAATCCCTCTGCTTCACGACCCGGATGCTGAACCGGTCCCTGCCGATCTGCATGGCCCGGTGAAAATCCACATTCTGAACCCCTGCACCGCTCTTCGTGATGAAGACACCGCTCGTGATGTACTTTCCACCATCTTCCTTGCAGTGGAAGAGAATCGGAAGCCTGTCCAGGTCCACCTCCTTTTCGACCACTTCCTGGCAAGGGGCATGCTCCACTTCCTCCGGACTCGTCGGATGCTCGATGGCCCGGACGATCTTCGGGATCAACTCGTGAGGCTCGATTCTGAAATAGTCTGCGAATTGCTGTTTGGTGCCGAACAGGTTCCCCACGACCTTGAACGCGCACTCCTCGACGGTCTCGAACAGAACCGCTCTTTCATCCAGCGCATTCAGGACGGCCGCCGCCTCCAGGTCCCTGCTCACCGTCTTCATGACCGGGGCAAGCCGGCCGGAGGACCGCAGTGCTTCGATGAAATCCCTGAACCCCATTGCCTTCACCTGCTCGATGGCATACTATTTGAGATATTTGAGAATCCTCGCAGACAACCCAACCACCCTCGGCCGTTCCCCCAAAGACCGCCAGGCAAAGTATAGGAAAGCCCGGGAGGGGGGTCAAGCAAGCCGAGGTTCCATGACCAAGCAGATGGAGTGCAACGAGCATGATCGACGTGGGCGTGAGCGACATCGCTATCTACATTCCGCAATTCTATCTTCCCCATGATGAACTGGCCGAGGCAAGGGGCATCCCGGCGGAGAAATTTCGCGTGGGCCTGGGCAATCAAAAGATGGCCATCCTTCCGAACTGGGAGGATTCCGTGACCATGGCGGCCAATGCAGCGGCCCTGCTTCTCGAGAAGACCGGGACGACTCCCCAGGAGATTCATCAGCTCGTGGTGAGCACCGAAAGCGGCGTGGACCACTCGAAACCGGTGGCCAGTTTTGTGCAGGGATTGCTCAATATCGGTTCCCGGTGCCGCATCTACGAGATCAAGCACGCCTGCTACGGCGGCACGGCCGGCATCGTGACCTCCATCGACTGGATCGCCCGAAACCACGGCACCTCGAAGAAGGCCCTGGTGATCATGACCGACACGGCGCGGTACGGCTTCGGGTCACCCGGCGAGCCGACCCAGGGGGCCGGAGCGGTTGCCCTGCTCATGGAGAAGAACCCTCGCCTCTTCTCGGTCGACACGCGCACGAACGGCATCTTTTCCAAGGACGTGTTCGACTTCTGGAGACCCACCGGACACCGGGTCCCGATCGTGGACGGGAAGTATTCGGTCGCCTGCTATCTCGAGGCCATGGAGGAGGCGGTCTCCCACTTCCGCTCGAACGTGGGCATCCCGAGGGGCCGGCTCCTTGACCACCTGGACTACATCCTCTACCACATGCCCTTCACCGGCATGGCCAGGAAGGCGCACCGCCACTTCGTGGACACGGAACACGTAGACCTCGCCGAGGAAACCCGGCAGGGCCTCTATACAGAGACGTTTCGGACCAAGGTGGAGCCGGGCCTGCTGGGGGCCAGGGAGGTGGGCAACATCTACACCGGGTCGGTCTACATGGGGCTGGCCAGCCTGCTCGAGACGGAGCGTGACCGGGTGGAAGGGAAACGCGTAGGCGTATTCAGCTACGGGAGCGGCTGCGGGGCCGAGTTTTTCCTCTGCGAGTTCAAGACCGGAGTGAGCGAGATCATCCGGCGCATGCGGTTTCGAGAGCAACTGGACAGGAGAAAGGCCATCACCTTCGAGCAGTACGTCCAGTGGTATTCAAGAAGCGGCGCAGAGACTCTCTATCACCCCACAGAGGTGGAGGCTCACAAGGACCCCTTCACGCGCTTCACCTTCATCGGGTTCAAGGACCACAAGCGCCAGTATGTCTGAATCCGGCTCAAGATTTCCGGACCGCTGCGAGCTCAAAGAAGAGATCCCGGTCCCGGATTACTCCGACGGCCTTCTGCTCTTCCATCACGAGCAAGCTCTGGGCTTTGAGCTCGACCATCCTGTTAGCGGCCTCCATCAGATTCGCCTCTCCCCGCACCGTGGGCGGAGAGTCGGACATAAGATCCCCCACCTGCTTCTTCACCACATCCCGGGCCATGATGGTGAACATGCCCGTATGGCTCGGCGGCTCCAAACAAATCGAATCCGCCATGGAAGGCCGGCTCTTCAGGAGTGACATGTAGGGGGGCTGAAGCCCTTCCAGGAGGTCCGTGAGCTTCAGGATGCCGATGACATTGCCCTGTTTGTCCAGGACGAGCACATCCCGCTGTCCCGTCTCCTTCACGGCCCTGGTGCCCAAGACCTTCTCGAAGGACCGAAGGATCAATTCAACGGCATCTCCCGCCGTGTCTTCTTCCCGAACCGTACTGTAGGAGGTGAGGGGCACCATCACATCCTCCACCCGGCGTTCTGCTTCGGCCACCCCCTGCTCCCGCGAAAAAGCCTCACGGATCTTGAGCGAGAGAAGCTCGATATCGCAGGGCTTGGTCAGGTAGTCGAACACGCCGTCCTGCAGTCCCACCAGTGCGGAATCAGGGGTCCCGTGTCCGGTAAGCATGATGACCTGAGCCTGGGGCCTCAACGCCTTGATCTCCCGCAGCGCCTCATGGCCGTCCATCCCCGGCATCTTGATATCCAGGACCACCACATCGATACCATCCTTCCGGACTTCCTCGATCGCCTCGATCCCACTGCCGACTGCTGTGACCACGAACCCCCGTCGATCGAGAATGGCAGCGGTCGTCTCCCGGAAACGCTCTTCGTCATCAACGATCAGAACCCGGATTTTTCTCTTGGTCTCCATCTTCTTGCCCCTTATCAGATTCCCGGCAGGCCGCCAAAGCCGCGAAAGACCCAATATCCCCCGATCATCAACAGGAGTACAACATTCGCTATGATCCACATGGGAACCCCCACACGCAAGTAATCCTTCGGCTCCAGGTAGCCGCTGGCGTACACGATCGCATTCGGGGGGGTCCCGATGACCAGACAGTAGGCAAAACTCGATGCCGCCGCGGTGGCCATGGCCGTGAAGGGCAGCATGACCGTTCCGGGATGGACGATCCCGGCCATGTTGAGCGTAATCGGACCGACCGAGGCGGCCGCAGGACCGTCGGCCATGATCTGGGTCAGTCCGCCGGTAAGAACGGTCGCCAGCCCGAGCAAAGGCAGGCCGGCGTCCATGCCGAAATGGGCCAAGCCGTTCACCGCCGAGCGGGCCAGAAAATAGGCGGCCCCGGATTCGTCAAGCACCTTCCCGAAAATAATCGCACCGGCATACAGCCATACCACGCCCCAGTCGACACGTTCCTGATAATCACGCCAGTTGACAACGCCGGCCAGAATGTACGCCACCGCACCGGCCACGGCCACCACACCGATGCCGAGCCTCACAGGGTAGATGCCCAAATTGAAGAAGCTCTTCTCCGTAAACCAGAACCAGACCATCACCACGAAGATGGCCACCGCCAGGATCTGTTCCCGGTTCCACTTGCCCATCCGCTCGATATCTTCCTTCAGATAAACCATGGCCGGCGAGAGATCCCGCGTGGCAGGGCGAAACCTCTTCTGAACAACGAACCAGGTCAGGGGGACCATGATCAATACGAACGGCATGGCATAGGTGACCCAGGTAAAATAGCCGATATCGATACCGAACATGTCCTCCAGATAGGTCATCATGATCACGTTTCGAGCACCCCCGCTGGGGGAGCCGAACCCGCCGATGTTACAGGCCATGGCCACGGTAATCACCAGCATTTTTCCCAGTTCCATGTCCAGAGGGCCGCTTTCGGACTGGCTCCCCCGGTGAAGAATGATGGCGATGGGCAAGAAGATGGCTGCCAGGGCATGGTCCGAGATGAACGAAGCGGCGGGTGCGATGACCGCGATCATCACCAGCGTGATCGCCGCAACACTCGGCTTTGCCAGCTTGTTGAAGAGCAGCAGACAGATGCGCTTGTCCACACCGGTCTTCACGAAGGCGGCGGCAAACATGAGGCTCCCCATGATGAACCAGCACGCATCACTCCAGTAGAGCGAGGCCACTTCCTGGCGCGTCACAACACCCGTGAAGGTCAACAAGAGGCCGATACAGAAGGCGACGGCAGGCAACGGTATACAGCCGGTCAAGAAACAACCCACCGTAAACACCATCATCCCCAGAGCCACCTGCAACTTCCAGACCCCCTTGTCCGCGATCTTCCGGTCCGCCTCGGACAGGTCCCGGTATTTCAGCTGATCGTACCGCTGGCCGGCACCTGCGACAATCGCCGATTTGTACGCTTCGGCATCCATTCCCTGCACGTATTCCCGTGCCCGCACCAGGTTCACCCTGTCCACGGAAATCCCGTTCTTCCCGCACCATTTCACGTCCCGTTTCAGGAATCTGTCCCGGTCCATCGCTCCGCTGCGCATGGACTGTTCCATCATTTGGCAGGTCAGCATTTCCCACTGATCGAGATCCGCCGTGGGTTTGTCGAACAGCCTTTGCGCCAGATACTCGACCACGACCCGCGGCCCCAGGCTGTATTCGGTCCCCACATCCCGCATCCCTTGCATGGGAGGCAGGAGAAGAATGCAAAACAAAAGAAGAACCGGGAAGATAAAGACTTTCCAGTCGATGTACTTGTCGTACCCAACGGCTTTCTGCTCACTCTCGCTCATGGCCCCGTCCCGTCTCTTTGCACCGGTTTGGCTCAATCCTCCGCACTATCGCTGAACACCGCCATGGGATGGCTGATGATCTCATTCACCTTCGCCGCTCGGATCTTCTCCTCATGAGCTCGCCTCTTGCCACAGGCCTCTTCGATTTTTTCGAGCAGAACCGGTATCTCGACCGGCTTCATCACGTAATCGAAGGCTCCCAGTTTCAACCCGTCTACCGCCGATTCCACCGACCCGTGGCCCGTAAGCATGATCACTTCCACGAGGGGGTGTTCCTGCTTGACCCGCTTCAACACTTCCACACCGTCCATCCCAGGCATCTTCACATCCAGGACAACCACATCCACACCTCCCTTGCCCAGGATCTCGAGCGCGTCTTGGCCGTTGGCAGCGGTTCGTACGTTCTCGACACCCCTCTTCTCGAGAAGGATCCTTGTGGTGGCGAGGAACCTCTCTTCGTCGTCCACGAGAAGCAATCTTACATGACTCATTTCTCAGGCCCTCCTTGGGGTCTCCTCAAGAGAGGACCCCCGCACGCGTGCTTTCGTTGGTATGGGGAGACGCAGGGTGAAGACGGCACCCGCGTCTTTTTCGCTGCTGACCAGGATCTGCCCCCCCAGACGCTCCACGATTCCATAGATCGTACTCAGCCCCAGGCCCGTGCCCTTCCCCACCGGCTTCGTGGTAAAGAAAGGCAGGAAGATCCTGTCAATGAATTCCGGATCGATCCCGCACCCGTTGTCCGCGACCGAGATCTTCACCGAGCCTTCTTCACAGCCCGCGGTGATTCGAATCTCCCCCTCCTCCCTGTCTTTGAGCGCATACAAGGCATTGTTCAACAGATTGAGCAGGACCTGCTGGAGTTGAGACGGGTCGCTGAAGAGTTCCGGAATGTAGGTGTCGGGTTCGAAGCAGATGCGGACATTCGCCACCCTGGCCTTCTGCTCGACCATACGAATCACTTCCGGAATGAAGGACGCCAGGTCGATCGTCTTCTGAACCGCATCGTTCTTGCGCGAGAAGCTCAACAAGCCTTGCGTGATCTGTTTGCACCGATCGATCTGGATTCCGAGTTGACCGACCGAGTCGCGTATCATGGCCAGGTTTTCCTTGTTCTCACTCCCGTCCGCCTCGAGCTCGCTGAGGATGTCTCCCATGAGCGTCTGTTCCGCCTTCATGACCTGCAGGGGGTTGTTGATCTCGTGTGCGATGCCCACACTCATCTCTCCCAACTCCGCAAACTTGCCCGCCATAATCAACTGGTTGCCCAACTGCCGCTTCTCCCTGGCGGACAGAACCAGTTGGCGGGCCTGACTCGAGGCAAGCAAGAAGGCCATCAGCACAACCACGCCTCCCCCGGCAAGGATGATCGAGATCCCGATCACCCAGACACGGTAAAGGGGCGCATAGGCCTCGCGCGCCTCCTGTCGCACCACCAGCAGCCAACCGGTGGGACGCAGCCTTGCGGTGGCATTCACATAGCGGGTTCCCGAACCGTCCTTTGCGACAAAGGAGACGATGCCGCCGTCCTGACTCCGGTAAGGCGCGCGATCCGGGTCCACCTCCATCAAGCTCCCCCCGGAGCGACGACGGGTCTGGAACATGCCCGACGCGTTGATCAGATACGCCTCGCCGGTCTTTCCTACCCGGACGCTCTCCACGAGATCGTTGAAGAAATACGTGTCAATGGCTGCACGCAGGTACCAGGGGGGGGACGTTCCGTATTCTCTTTTCACAGAGATGACGAAATGGGGGAGCTTGCGGTAGCCGAGGAATACATCGGAAACGTACACCCCCTTCTCCCGGACCGAACGAAACCACGCGGACTCGGCATAGTTCTTCCCGGTCAGGTCGTAGGGGCCCACATAGGCGACATGATTGCCCTGCTCGTCAAAAACGCCCAGGTCAAAAAAGGCCGGCGAACTGCCCTGGAGGTCACGCAGCACTGCGGAGAGTCGTCCATCCCCACGGAGTTCCTCCAGCGAGTGGGAAGCGGCGGCAAAATTCAGGTTTGCCGTCCGCTCCGCCAAGAACTGCTCGATCAGGCGGCCGTGGTCCGAAGCGATGCGTGCAAGTTCGGAACCGACCCTGCTCTTGAGGTTCGTGCCGAAGTAATAGGCCACCGTGCCGAAGACAACCATCACGACGAGAAACGGCAACAGCAGCACCCGCACCAGAATCATCCGGCGGATGTGCCGAAACCGCTGTCGTTCCCTGTCCTTCTCGTCAGTCGGCACCTTTCAGCTCCATCGCCTTCAGCCGCCGGAGGATGGCCAGGGGGGAATCCCCGGCTGCCTTGTGAAGGAGTTCGTCCATTTGCGTCTCCTGGATCTTCATCTTGTTCATGACCCTCTTCTTGTATGCGTCCTTGAGAACTTCCAGGAGGTGCTCCAGCTCGCAGGGCTTCTGCAAGTAGGAATAGGCCCCGCTCCTCGTGCATTCCACGGCCGAGTCGATGGAGCCGTGACCCGTCAGGATCACCACTTCCATCCATTCGTGTTCCCTTTTCAGCGCCTCGAGCGTTTCTTCCCCGCTGATACCGGGCATCTTCAGGTCCACGAGGGCGATATCCACCGGGTGCGTTCGGGCCGTTTCGATCGCCTTGTCCCCCCGGTTGACGCAGAGCACGTGAAAGTCCCTCACTTCCAGACGCCTCTTCATGGACTCCAGGAACGGTTCCTCGTCGTCCACGATCAGGAGATTGATCCGTTCGTTTTCCATTTTCCCTTCTCCTATGTGGTTAGAATCCTATCCAGCGCCAGTATCCGAAGAACACCCAGAGCCAGAGAACAGCGAAGCTGAGGCACAACACCGCACTTCCGTGCACCAGGAAGTCCTTGAGCGTCACCAGCTGCTCTCCCGTTTCCGGGTCCTTGGCCATGCTGTAGGCAATCGCATTGTTGGGCGTTCCGATAATAAACATGTGGGCAAAGGAGGAAGCGAATGCCGTGGCCAGGCCTATCATCAACGGAGGGGTCCCGGAAAGGGTTGCCATGGGCACCGTGATCGGGCCCAGGGCGGCCACGGTGGCGCCGTCACTCATGAAATTCGTGAGAATACCCGTAAACAGACTCGAGGAGAGGGCCAGGCCTTCCCCGCTCTTCAAGAAATCAGGGAGCAGGGAGACAAAGCTGTCTGCCACCCAAAGAGCAGCCCCCGTCGTCGCCAGGCCCGTACCCATGGCGCAGGCACTCGCATACAGGGCCACCACATCCCAGTGGATCGCGTTGATGTCCCGCCACCGCAGAATCCCCAGCACGTTCAGGAGGACCAGGCACAGAATCACCGGACCCCCCATTCCGAACCGGCTGCTCGTGGTGGTCCACAAGAGGATCAGGAGGAGGAGCACGCCACCGGTCCAGTATTCGTCCCGGGTCATCTTCCCGATCTTTTCCGACTCCTTCCGGACCAGGGCCGCCACATTGATGTCCTTGACCTTCACCCGATTGAAGAACATCAGGTAGAAGTACGCCGCAATGACGAGTGCCATGACAGGCACGAAGGGAAGCCCGTACTTGACCCACTCGCCGAAGCTCGGCGCCAGGCCGTAGTCGGAAAGGATCCCGATCATCACCGCGTTTCGTCCGCCCGCCGCAGGAGAGCCGGGCCCCCCGATGTTCGCCGTGAAGCAGACCATCAGCATCATCATCACCGCCAGGGCCCTGTCCTTTCTCAGCCCGGCTGCCCGGACGGCGCCTCCATAAACCAACAGCAGCACCGGCACGAGGAATGCGACCAGGGCATGCTCGGACAGAAAGGAAGCGGACACGGCCAGAAGAGGGCAGAAGATGAACGCCAGGCGGCGCAAGGATGTGCTCGTGCCCAGCAGGAGAATGCCCAGACGCCGATCCAGGCCGGTCTTGGTGATCGCCGCGGAAATGGCCAGAACGCCGAAGATGAAGATCACTGCATCCTTGGCATACGCCTTTGCGACCTCGTTGGGCGGCAGCACCCCGAAAAAGTACATCAACACGCCCACGAGCAAGGCCGTCATGCCTACCGGAATCGCGCCCGTCGCCCAGAAGAGGGCCGCCACGACAAGGACGCCGATCATGACCTTGGCCCGCAAGACGGTCTGGTCCGAGCCGAGCGGGAGCCGGACAACGCTCCCGTCCGCCTGCTCCACCGAACGGTAGAGCTTCGCCTTTCGGCCGTAGTAGTCCGAGATCGATTCGCCCGACTCCATCTTGAGATAGCTGGAGTAACCGGCAATCCGCTCGCCAGGCAATCCGGTCTTCCCCATCGTCAGGAGTGTGTTCAGCCTGTCGGATGCCGGCGTGAAGGAGATTGCCAGAAACAAGAGAAGCCCCAGCAGAATGAATCCCGGCCTTGCGTTGTGCGAGCCCAGGAGCCACTTGCGGAGGCCGGCCCTCTGTACCTCCGGGATTTCATGACGGGCCATGGCAAAGACCCGTTCCTGGCGGGCAGCTTCAATGTAGTCGATCAGTTCGTCCACGGTGCAGGGCTTCTGCAGGTAGTGAAACACGTCGTGTTTCCCCGTCTCCCGCGCCGATTCGATGCTGCCGTGTCCGGTCAGCATGATCACTTGCACCTCGGGCCGGATCTTCTTGATCTCCTTCAGTGTCTGGATACCGTCCACCCTGGGCATCTTCTGGTCGAGCACCACGACCTCGGGCGATTCGTGACGCACGGTCCTGAGCGCCTCCTCTCCGTTGTCCACGTCCAGAACGTCGTATCCCCTTACGGAGAGCTGTTTCTTCAGCGGTCCCCGGAAGGAGTCTTCATCATCGACCAGCAAGATTCTGGGCTGGGAGTCGCTCTGGTCTACGGCTTTGGCATTCTGCATCTGCACGCTCCTCTGCACGCTCGGTCGGAAGCACCACGGTAAATGAGCTGCCCGCTCCGGGCAGGCTCTGTATCTCGATACGTCCCCCCATGGCCTCCACGATGCTCAAGCTGACACTCAGCCCGAGACCGGTCCCCTTTCCCACCTCCTTGGTGGTGTAGAAGGGAACGAAGATTCTCTCCGTTTCCTCGGTGGTCATGCCCTTTCCCGTGTCCGAAACGGTCACACGTACCGACCCTTCTCCGTTCTCGGTCCTGAGGGTGATGGTCCCGGGGCCGTCGATTGCATCCTGGGCGTTGTTGATGAGGTTCAAGAAGACCTGGCGCATTTGATCCGTGTCCAGAAGCAGGTCCGGCATGTCCGGGGCGTATTCACGGTTCACTTGGATGTTCGATACGCTGAATTCCTGTTCCTTCAGGCCACTGACCACCTCCTCCAGGACCTGGTTCACGTTGGAGACGGAAAGGTGGGGTTCGTTCTTTCGCGCGAAATTGAGCAGCTTGTGTGTGATGTTCTTGGCCCGGTACACTGCCTGGTCGATCTGGTTCAGAGAGTGCCGAAGCTTCTCGGGAGATGGGTCCATGCCGAACCGGGGGTCGAGCATGTCCTGTATCCAGCCGCTCTCTGAAGCGACAATGGCCAGGGGATTGTTGATCTCATGGGCAACTCCGGAGGCAAGCTCGCCGACCGAAGCGAGCTTGGCCGCGTGGATGAGTTGTGACTTCAGGGACATCCTGGCCTCCTCCGAGTCCTGGGCACGACGGAGCAACCGGTCCGTGATCAGCCAGATCACGGTGATGATGATCAACACGAGGGCCAGAATGCTTGCAACCATGATCTTACGGGCCTTGTACATGCTCGCGTAGGCAATCCCGAGCGGTTGTCTGACGATCAGCGCCCAGGGAACCTCTTTCAGCCAGGCATAGGCAACGAGTTCCGTGTCCCCGTTGCGGCCCCTCTCCTCAGCGCCCGTCTTCACTGCCTCCGGAGGAAGAAAATCACACGGCCTCAGCACGGAACCCCGGTCCGGGTCTACGACCTGACACGTCCCCTCCCGGCTGACCAGGGAGGAATTCACCCCTTCGCCCCGGCTCATGGTGCGCAGAAACATGTAGAACTTGTCCGGATCGAGTGTGGCCCGCATCACGGCCGGCCTGTCCCCCACATACTGCTTCACGGCGATCGTGAAGTGCGGCTTCTTCCGAAAACCGAGATAGATATTCGTAATGTGATAGTTCCGGTCCTTACCCATGAGGGTCTGAAACCAGGGTTCCTTGCTGTAGTCCTTGCCGTGAAGGGTTGGGTAAGGACCTGCGTAGCCCTTCTGTTTTCCAGAAGCGCCGAGGAACCCGACATCCACGAACGCGTCGTTCGCCTCCAGCAAGGACTGAAGATAGCGCCGCATCTGATCCGGCGCGGGCGAGAGGGTGAAGTCGTCTCGGTGGAAGAGATTGAAGATGTTGACTACACGTTCCTGCAGGAACAGATCGATCGTATTCCTTTGGCTCGCCGCAAGGCTCGTCAGATGCAGCTTTCCACTCTCTTTCAAGGTCAGGTTGAGATGAAAGTGGAAATAGAGCGACAGGATTCCCAGAGGGACAAGAAAGGCGACCGAGAGCCCGATTTGAAGCCTGCGCCGAAGCCTGCGAAAATACTCTCTCGTGTCCGCGATTCGTGCGGCGACTCTGTTGTCTTCCGGGGCAATTGCCGGACGATTCTCCCTCTTGTGCCCCGTTTCTTCCCGGTTTCGGTCCTTCACGTCTACTCCTCAATGGGAAGTGTCTATGCCGGCATCCGCCCGGCAGGGGTCAAACCGGCACGGGTACTCGCTGTGCAACACCCGGTCCACCGAATCCTTCAATCCCCCGATGTTCCCTTTCTTCTCCACCAGGGCTGTCGCTTCCCGGGCAAGGCCTTGTTCCACGCATTCCGTCGAAAAGGTGTGAACAATGAGCGGAATGTGGGGGATGCGATTTCGAAGCAATTCAACGATTCTGGATTCTTCCGGGACGAGCAGCTCATCGTCCAGGATGAGAAGGTCCAGCGTGTCGTCCCGCTGGACGATTCGCAACAGAGCCTCCTTGTCCTCGGCGAGCAGCACGCCATATCCTTCTGCCGTGAACTCCCGCATCAGGAACTGGCGAACACGACGATTCCGGTCGGCAATCAAGATCGTGAATTTCCTTTCCATGGTGACTCCATCCCGGACAGAAGGGCTATCCGCGATGAGTGCAACCGTTGTGCCATCAACGACGTGTGCCGCAGAAATAGAATGGAGGCCCGGAATTGAATGGATTTGTCCGGATGCTGCGTGTGTGGCGGGAATCGGCTGAAGGGGATCTGTCAGTCCCTTTTACAGCCTGTAAATGAGGAACGATTCTGGGACGGGACACTCGCGCGCACATTGCACAAAACTTCGTGCAATATGCGGGCTAGGTGTCTTCGTCTTCCTGGACCCGGGTCTTGGTATGAATGCGGTACTTGTCGATTTTGGAAAGGAGGGTGGGACGGGAAAGGCCGATGAGCTTTGCTGCGTGGCTCCGATTGCCCTCTGTAATGTTGAGGGCTTCCGTGACGATAATCCGGGCGAATCGATCCATCAGGCTGTCGAACAGATGCCCCTCCGAGGAGCCGGAGCAGAGCATCTCGTTCACCCAGTCCCGAATCGTCGCCTCCACGGCCTGCGGTTCCATGGGGGCGGCAGCGCCCCTCTCATGGATCGCCCGCGACACCTCGTCCGGCCCGATCGGCACGCCACGGCTGAAGATGAGGGCCTTCTGGAGCGTGTTGGCCAGCTCCCGGACGTTGCCGGGCCAGGCGTCGCCCATAAGCGCCTTTTGGGCCTCTTCCGTGGTTCCCGGGTTCTCCACCTCCATCTCCGCGGAGAATCGGCCCAAGAAATACTCGGACAGGAGACCGATGTCCTCTGGCCGCTCCCGGAGAGGCGGGATCTGCAGGGTCACTACCTTCAAACGATAGTAGAGATCCTCCCTGAACTTCCCCTCCTCGAGCGCCTTCTCCAGGTCCCGGTTCGTGGCAGCGATGATGCGAACGTCCACCGGGATGGGTTGCCTGCCTCCGAGGCGCTCGATGCTCTTCTCCTGCAGCAGGCGAAGGATCTTCGCCTGAATGCTGAAGGGCATATCACCGATCTCGTCCAGGAAGACCGTCCCGCCGTTCGCCTGCTCGATCTTCCCCACTCTGCGGTGGGAAGCCCCGGTAAAGGCCCCCTTCTCGTATCCGAACAGCTCGCTTTCCAGCAGGGTGTCCGGGATGGCCACGCAGTTGATAACCAGGAAGGGCCTTCCCGCCCGGAGGCTGTGCTGATAGATGGCGCGGGACACGAGTTCTTTCCCGGTTCCGGATTCGCCGCGAATCAGAACGGTTGCATCCGTGGAAGCAACCCGTCCGATCGCCTTGTAGACTTCCTGCATCGGCTTGCTTCGACCGATCAGCGCCTCGGCCGAGGCCGAGGCCGGGAGCGCGTCCATCTCCACCTTCGAGCGCATCAGCCGCCCCGACTCGAGGGCCTGTTTGATCAGGGCCAGCATGTCCGGGATCTCGAAGGGCTTCGTCACGTAGTCAAAGGCCCCGATCTTGGTCGCCTCGATGGCCGTCTCGGTGGTCCCGTGGGCGGTCATGACGATGACGGAAAGCTTTGGCTCCAGATCGTGGATGACCCGAAAGGCCTCCAGTCCGTCCATTCCGGGCAGACGCACGTCCATGATAACCAGATCAGGGACATCTTCCTTCACCATGGCGATGCCGTCCTCACCGGTGGGTGCCGTCCGGACGACGTACCCCTCCTCGTTCAGGATCTTCTCGAAGCTCTGCCGCAGCTGTGCATCGTCATCAACGATCAGGATTGTGCCCAACTCTTATCCTCCCGGCACGGCAGGGTAATGACGAAGGTCGTTCCTTGCCCTTCCTCGGACTTGACAGTAAGTTGGCCACCATGCTGTTCAATGACCCTCACCGCGATACTCAACCCCAGCCCTGTGCCTTCCTCTTTGGTACTGAAAAACGGCTCGAACACCTTTTCCTGAAGTTCCTCAGGAATCCCCGGCCCGCTGTCCCTGATTCGAATCACCGCAACAGGACCCAGAGGAGCCTGGGTTTCCTCCCCTTCCTCGATCGAGATCGCCCCCCCCTCGCCTACCGCCTCGCAGGCATTGATCAGGATGTTCACGAAGACCTCCTTCAGCTGGTCCGGATCGGCCAGGACCTCCGGGAGCGGTTCTGTGCGCACCAGCTCGAGGCGCACCCCGTAGGACTTGAACCGATGGCGGAGCAGTTGAAGGTTTGTGTCGATCAGCTCCGAAGGGCTGATCTTCTGCATCTTCAGCTTCGAGGGTCTCGCGTATTCCAGGAAATTCTGAATGATGGTATCGAGGTGGCGGGTCTCCTCGGAGATGACCTCCAGGTCTTCCTTCTCGTTCGGGGCAAGATCCAGGGACCGCTCGAGGGAAAAGAGCCGCATCTTGATCGAGGTCAAGGGGTTCCGGATGCTGTGTGCCACACCGGCGGCCAGCCGGCCCACCGTGGCCATCTTCTCGGTCTGCAGGAGTCTTGTCCGGCTCTTCTCCAACTCCTCGTGGGTCTGGTCCGCGTCTTCGATCAGGCCCCGGACCCCCTGGCCGAGCGCCTGCACCTCGTCCTCGGACTTCTCCGGCCCCCCAAACCGCTCCGCCTCCTCCACGAGACGCCGAATCGGGCCGAAGACCTGCCTGAGGAGCACGAGGGCCAGCACCGCAGACAGGGCAACAGACATCAGAACAACGGTCGCTGCAACGGTGCGCATCCCGCGTGCTTCTTCCCGGCTTTTCTGCTGCGTCCCGTAGAGCCTTTGGACACGCATGGTTTCGTAGGCCTCGCACAGGGCCAGAAGTTCATCAAAATAGGCGCGCGACTCTTCGTGCAGGACTCGACCTTCACGGCGTTCGCCCGACCTGTAAAGATCAATGACTCGATCCTTTGACGCGATATACTGGTCGTATTTTGCCTCGATCCGCTGGAGCGCATCTTCATCCTCCGGCGCAGAGGCCAGCCTCTTGGCACTCTCGAGATGCTCCTGAAAAACCCCTCGCTGCTCCTCCAGGCCCGCAAGCCATTGAACATTCCCGTCCATGAAATAGTAGGAGACAAACCCCCTGTGTTTTATCAACGCCTGCAAAAGGGCCTCCACCTGCATGGCAGCGGCCATCTCTTTCCCGATCGACTGCGCGAACAAGACCTCCATCTGGAACGTATACCAGATCATGACCACGCCGCCGGCCACGGTGATCAAGGCCAGAGCAGCGAGGACGATGAAGATTCGACCACGCAAACTGCGCCACCACAGCATAGAAGGCACTCCTGGGCGCGAGGGAGGCAACAGGCGGTTTCCACCTGCAGCGGTTCACACCCCCAAATAGTAATCAACCCCCCGGGAACAAGTCAAAACGCGTGGAAGACTCGGGGATTCCCGATTCAGGGCCCTCTTTACGGTCTGTAAAGAAAACTGACGTCCCCTCCCCGCCGATCACGCGATTTCCCCGAGTCCTGCCGCGCTTCGTTGTTGTCCTGTAATCTCTTTCAAGAACCATGCCCGCCAAGATCACTGGCACAACCGTTGCATTTCTTCTTAGCATACGAGGCAACCGACCCGCGGCACGGAAACCGAAGGAGGACAATCATGGAAACTCTTGGCGACTGCATGTCCGTACAGTATGACGGGTCCCTGATTCAGCAGAGGAACCGGAAAATCGCCATTCTCCTGGACATCAGCAACTTCCTGGCCTCCTCCCTGCGTCTCGAACACATCCTGGATGGGGCGCTTTCGAGGGTCCTGGACCACTTCGGGTTCGAGGGGGGTAGAATCTACCTGATGGACGAAGACGAGAAGCACCTGATGTTGGCCGCCCATTCCGGGATCGAGCCCATGGGCCTGGAGACTGTCGGGCTCGACGAAGGGTTCTCGGGAAAGGCGGCCAGAACACGCTCCTTCTTGGCCGGGCGCGTGAGAGACCTGGAGGACCGCCAACGGGTCCGGCTCCTGCTCGGCAAGGGCTATGAGATGATCGTCTGTGTGCCTTTGATCGCCCTCGATAGGGTTGTGGGGGTGATGAACCTGGCCACGGACAGGGTGATCGAACTCGACCAGAACAAGATCGACCTCCTGATGATCGTGGGAAACCAGATTGCCACCGCCGCGAACAATGCTCTGCTGTACGAAGAGGTCCAGGGAAAGGTAAAGGAACTGAAGGAAAAGAAGGAAACCATCAAGTTCTTTGCCTATTCGGTATCCCATGACCTGAAAAGCCCTGCCGTGGGTCTCCACGGTCTCGTGCAAAGGCTGCAGCAGAGGTACGCCGCCACCCTCGACGAGAAGGGAAAAGAGGTCTGCGGACAGATTCTGAAAACATCGAATCACATTCTGACCCTCTCCGAGAAGATAAACGCCTATATTGCCACCAAGGAGTTGCCTCTCGAGATCGAAAAAACCCCTTTGAGCGAGATTACGGAATTGATCCGGACCGAATTCGAACCGATTCTCCGAGAACGAAACATCCGGTGGACAGAGCCGTCTCAGCCGACAGAGGTCGAGGCCGACAGATCGGCCCTGATACGGTTTTTTCAGAACTGCGTAGACAACGCGCTCAAGTACGGGGGGGAGGGGCTGACAGAGGTTCGCATCGAACATGAAGAGGATCGGGATTCCCACATCTTCTCTGTACACGACGACGGAGTCGGCATGAAGCAGGAGGACGCAGAAGAACTCTTCGAGCTCTTCCAGCGACATGAGACTTCGAACGGAGTCGACGGAAGCGGCCTGGGGCTGGCCATTGTCAAAGAGCTCGCCCGCAGGCACGGGGGAAGGGTCTGGGCAGAAACGGAAGAGGGCAAGGGAACCGCCTTCTTCCTGTCCATCCCGAAAGCACCACCCAGGGCATCCTAGGATCCGCACCGGTCCGCCGGAGGGATTTTCGTTACGCCTCGTTCTTGTGTTAGAATGAGAAATTCAGCAAAGAATCGAGAGAGGCGGTCCCATGCACCATGCAGAGGACAGACAATGGGAAAAGCTCACCGTCCCGCCCGAGCGGGTTCTGGACAGGATCGAGGCGGGGATGAGCATCTTCGTGGGCACGGGTGTAGCCGAACCCAGAACCCTCGTGAAGCTCATGATGGAAACGGAGGCGGCAAACCTGGAGGACCTGGAGTTGATCCAGGTCATCAGCCTGAGCGATGCCATTTCCCTGGATGAACTCTCCGCTCAGAAGTACCGATTGAAGACGTTCTTCTCGGGCTGGGTGGCCAGTGAGGCGATCACGGAGGGCCGGGTAGACCTGATCCCGAGCCGCTTCTCCGAGATCCCACGCCTGATCGATTCCGGGCAGATCCCCATCGACGTAGCCATCGTACAGATCACGCCCCCCAACGAGGCAGGCTACTGCAGCCTTGGAGTCGCCGTCGATGTGGCGCGTCATGCCATGGAAAAGGCCTCTGTCCTCGTAGGCGAAATCAATCCCCAGGTGCCGATCACCTTTGGAGACACCTTTGTCCCCATAGCCGATTTCGATCTGCTCGTGAGCGCAACGGAACAGCCGATCTATTTCAAGCGCTGGCCCATGCACGACGTTTTCGACCGGATCGCGGCGAACGTTGCCTCCGAGATCGAAGATGGGAGCTGCATCGCCTTTTCGATCGGCCCCCTCTTCGAGGCCCTGAGCAACCACTTGATGCACAAGCGCAACCTGGGCGTGCACTCGCCGTTCTTCACGGACGCCCTGATGGATCTCGTCAAGAGCGGCGCCGTCACCAACCGCAACAAGGAGCTGTTCCGGGGCAAGTCCGTGACGTCCTATGGGTTCGGCACCCCGGATCTGATGGCCTGGCTGAACCGCAACCCGCTCATCGAGTTCCAGGGCATCGACAAGGTCTTCAGCCCGAACCAGATCGGCCGTAACGCCGGCTTCGTCTGCGTGCTCCCTGCCCGTAAGGTGGACCTTTCCGGCCGAGTCGCCCTCCATGTAGGCAAGGGGAACGTGTCCGCCGGGCCGGAAAACGCCGTGGACTTCGTAAACGGTGCGGAGCTTTCCAGAGGGGGACGGGCGGTGTTCGCCCTTCCCAGCCGAAACCTGAAGGGGGAGCCGAACGTTCGGGTCTCGGTGGAGAAGTACCCGAACGAGTTCAGCCTTCGGGAGGCGATCGACATGGTGGTCACCGAATACGGCGTGGCCTACCTGAAGGGAAGGACGGTCAGGGAAAGAGCGCAGGCCCTGATCGACGTGGCCCACCCGGATGATCGGCCGGGGCTCGTGGAGCAGGCCAAGGAGAAGAAGATTCTCTATCAGGACCAGATCTACCTGGTCGAGTCGGCCCACCTCTACCCGGAAGGGATCGCCACGAAGCAGACCTTCAAGGGGGATCTGGAGGTTCGGTTCCGGGCGATCAAGCCGTCGGACGAAGAGGAGATGCGCCGCCTCTTCTACCGCTTTTCCGACGAGGCGGTCTACTATCGCTACTTCAGCCCGATCAAGGCCATGCCCCACGCCAAGATGCAGGAATACGTGAACGTCGATTTCACCCAGACCCTGCCCATCGTCGGGCTCGTGAGCAACACCGGGGAAGGCCACATCATTGCAGAGGCAAGATTCGTCCGCGAGCGGCATCGCCCCTATGCGGAAGCGGCGTTCGTCGTGGACGAGGAATACCAGGGGCTCGGCATCGCCACGTATCTTCTCAAGCGGCTCATCCAGCTGGCCAAGAAACAAGGCGTCAAGGGCTTCACCGCAGACGTTCTGGCCACCAACAAGGGGATGATGAAGGTGTTCGAGAAGTCCGGGCTGCCAATCCAGGCCAAAATGGAATACGGAGTCTACAACCTGACCATCCCGTTCGGGACCGAGGGAACAGCACCCGGAGAAGGGCTTCCGCGAGGGGAAGACGAATAAGACCTCCTCCTTTCGACCTATCACCCACAGCAGGGAGACGAATTCATGCCAGAGTTCAAGAAGATCTTGTTTCCGGTCGATCTGTCCGAGGTTTCTGCGGAGATCATCCCTTATGTGACCACCATGGCCAGGACCTTTCAGGCCGATTTGCATGTCCTCTTCGTGGCACGTATCTTCAAGTACTACGACACCATTTACGTGCCGCCCGTGTCCATCGTGGAGTTTGAAGAGAAGGTTGTGGCCGGAGGAAAGCGACGCCT
>Ga0180429_10000863_pt1 | contig 26411 bp, 14 predicted proteins | sample SS_ome_FD_132428 | JGI IMG/M metagenome (GOLD analysis project Ga0180429, IMG submission 132428) | Hypersaline lake sediment archaeal communities from the Salton Sea, California, USA - SS_1_S_1 metaG | ecosystem: Environmental > Aquatic > Non-marine Saline and Alkaline > Hypersaline > Sediment ...
CTGAGGCGGTGCGGGTGCTGGAGAGGGTGGACCTGGAGGTGGGGGCCGGCGAGTCGGTAGCGGTGGTGGGGCCTTCGGGGTCGGGCAAGAGTACGCTGCTGAATATCATGGGGACGCTGGATCGGCCCAGCGAGGGCAAGGTGATGCTGGGGGGGCAGGATCTGAGCGAGCTGGATGACAAGGCGTTGGCGAGGTTGCGGAATCGTCGCATCGGGTTTGTGTTTCAGTTGCATCATCTGCTGGGACAGTGCACGGTGCTGGAGAATGTGCTGGTGCCGACGCTGGCGCAAGGCAAGGATGGCAACAACCGCGAGGCGCGGGAGCGGGGGGAGGCACTGCTGGAGCGTGTGGGATTGAAGGAGCGGATGGGGTATCGGCCGGGGCAGTTGAGCGGGGGTGAGCGACAGCGGGTGGCGGTGGTGCGGGCGTTGATCAATCGGCCGACGCTGGTGCTGGCGGATGAACCGACGGGGTCACTGGATCGTCACGGGGCTGAGCAGTTGGGGGAATTGCTGGCGGAGTTGAACACGCAGGAAGAGGTGAGTCTGGTGGTGGTAACGCACTCGCTGGGGCTGGCAAAGCGGATGGGCAAGGTGCTGGAATTGCGTGACGGCAACGTGAGAGCCTTATCGCAGGACTGAGGTGGTGCGCAGGTCATGACTATCTGGACATTGACAGGGCGTAGTTTGCGGCATTACTGGCGGACGCACATCGCCGTGGCGGGGGGGGTGGCGCTGGCGGCAGCGGTGTTGACGGGGGCGCTGGTAGTGGGGGATTCGGTGGATTACAGTCTGCGGCGGACAGCCTTGGCGCGGCTGGGCAGGGTGCATTGGGCAGTGGAGAGCGAGGGGCGATATTTTCGGCAGGAGCTGGCGGGCCAGGTGGGCGAGCGGCTGGGAGCAGAGGCGGCGGCGGGGCTGCGTCTCGGCGGGATGGCGGTCCATAGCGACAGCGGCCGGCGGTGCAACCGGGTGGAGGTGCTGGGGGTGGACGAGGGCTTCTGGCGACTGGGGGGGGCGAGCAATCCGTTGACTGATGAAGCTGGAGTAGTGTTGAACCGGCGGCTGGCGCAGCGTCTGGGCGTGCAGGCGGGCGAGACGGTGGTGTTGCGGGTGCGTCGGCCTACGCTGCTGCCGCGAGAGGCGCCGCTGGGGCCGGACTGGGACCGTACGGTGGCGGAGCGGCTGACGGTGCGAGCGGTGGTGGGGCCGGAGCAGTTCGGGCGGTTCAGTCTGCAGGCGGATCAGACGACGCCGATGAATGCGTACGTAGATTTGGCGTGGCTAAGCCGCAAAGTGGAGCTGGAGGGTCGGGCGAACATGCTGTTGGCGGGGCAGGGGACGCCGGAAAGAGACATCACGACAGGGCAGGCGCAGGAGGCGTTGGCGGCGATGTTGCGGCTGGAGGATCTGGGGCTGGAGTTGGAAGTGCTGCCGGACAAAGGGGTCGTGCAGTTGAGCAGTCGGCGGGTGTTTATGAGTGAGCCGGTAGCACGGGCGGCGCAGGCGGCGAGCGAGCAGGCGGTGGGGGTGTTGACTTATTTGGTCAACACGTTGGCGGCGGGTGAGCACGATACGCCTTATTCGATGGTGGCGGGGGTGCAGACGGGGGGGTTGGGCGATCTGACGCCGGCCGATATGAGGGTGGATGAGGTGGTGGTCAATGAATGGCTGGCGGCGGATTTGGGGGCGGCTGTGGGGGATGAGCTGACGCTGCGGTATTATGTGTTGGAGGGTGCGGCAGGAAAGCTGACGGAAGTCAGTTCGACATGTCGGGTGCGGGCGGTGGCGGCGATGGAGGGACCGGCGGTGGATCCCAACCTGATGCCGGCGTTTGCGGGGATGGCGGAGGCGGCGAGTTGCGGGGAGTGGCAGGCAGGGGCGCCCATCGATCTGGATCGCATTCGGCCCAAGGACGAGGGGTACTGGGAGGCATATCGGGGGACACCCAAGGCGTTTGTGACGTTGGCGGCGGCGCAGCGAATGTGGGGCAATCGGTATGGGACGTTGACGGCGGTGCGGTATCCGTTGGCGGAGGCGGAGCAGGTGCGGCGACGGGTCGAGGGCGCGGTTGATCCGGCGGCGGTGGGACTGTTCTGGCGGCCGGTGCGGGCCGAGGCGCTGGCGGCGGTGGACCAGGCGATGAGTCTGGGGGGATTGTTTGTGGGGCTGAGCTTCTTTTTGATTGCGGCGGCGGTGGGCTTGACGGCTTTGTTGTTCGTGTTTGGCATAGAGCAGCGTCAGGGGGAGGTTGGACTACTGCTGGCGGTGGGGTTTGAGCCGGGGCGGGTGCGGCGGGTGCTGCTGGCGGAGGGGTTGGTGCTGGCGGCAGCAGGATCGGTCGCGGGCGTGGCGGCGGGCGTATTGTACGGCCGATTGATGGTGGCAGCATTGGGTACGATGTGGCAGGGAGCGATTGCAGGCGCACAGGTGTGGTTTGCGGCGTCGAGCGGCTCGCTGGCACTGGGAGGCGGCGTGGGGCTGGCGGTAGCGGCGGGGGCGATGTGGCTGACTTTGTGGCGACAGGGCGGCCAGACAGTGCGGGAGCTCTTGACAGGGACGGGAGCAGTGGAGACGCCGACACCGGGCCGGAACTGGCGGAGAAGCTGGGTAGTGTGGGCAGGAGGCGGCGGCGCGGCGGGCGCTTTGGCGCTGACGGGGTACGGCCTGTTGGAAGGGGGGCCATCAGCAGTGGGGGTGTTTTTCGGGGCGGGAGGATTGTTGCTGCTGGCGGTGCTGGCGGGGGCGTATGCAGCGTTGGGCCGTATGGACGGCAGCGACGGACGGCTGGGACATTGGTCAGCACGTGGGTTTGCGTGGCGTAATGCGAGCAGGCGGCGGGGGCGAAGTCTGGCGGTCGTGGCCCTGCTGGCGGTAGGCAGTTTTCTGGTGCTGGCGGTAGGGGCCAATCGTAAGGATCCGCTGGCGGGCGTGCACAAGCGAGAATCGGGAACGGGCGCCTTTGCGCTGATGGCGCGGGCAGCGGTGCCGATTACCGAAGACTTGAGCAGTAAGGCGGGACGGGCGGCGTTCAGGCTGGAGGGGTCGCCCGAGGAAGTAGACGTGGTGCCAATGCGGCTGCGAGAAGGAGACGATGCCAGTTGTCTGAATCTGAACCGGGCGCAGGTGCCGCAGGTGCTGGGGGTGGACGCGCAGGACCTGGCCAAGCGAGAAGCATTCGGGTTTGCGGGGACGATTGATGAGGTGGAGGGGCAGAGCCCGTGGAGGTGGCTGGAACCGGTTGAGGGCGAGCACGTAATACCGGCAATAGCGGACAACGCGACGATCGTGTGGGCGTTGGGCAAGCAGCTGGGCGATACAGTGGCCGTGCGGGACGGACAGGGCAGAGAGGCCACGTTGCGGCTGGTGGGGGCATTGAAGAATTCGGTGCTGCAGGGGAGTCTCATTGTCGACGAGGAAGCGTTCCGAGCGTTGTGGCCTGAGGAGGAGGGGTATCGGGTGTTCTTGATCGAGGCGCCCCGAGAGCAGGCGGAGGCGGTTGAGCAGGCGTTGTCGCGGGCGGGGCGTGATTATGGACTAGAGGTAAGGCAAACGGCAGAGCGGCTGGCGGAACTGTCGACCGTGGAGAACACGTATTTGTCGATGTTTCTGCTGCTGGGGGGCTTGGGAGTGGCGTTGGGCAGCGTGGGGTTGGCGATTGTGGTGGGTCGTAACGTGCTGGAGCGGCGGGGAGAATTGGCCATGCTGCGGGCGGTAGGGTTTGACAAGGGCCACTTGGTGCGGCTATTAGTATACGAACATGGCTGGCTTTTGGGGCTGGGGCTGGTCGGGGGCGCGGTAAGTGCGTTGCTGGCGGTGGCCCCGACACTGCTGGCAGCAGGTGGCGACGTGCCCTATGCGGCGGTGGGTATGCTGATGGCAGCGTTGCTGGTGAACGGCTGGATATGGATCGTCGTGGCGACGCGGTGGGCGTTGCGTGGGCCTTTGCTGGCGGCCTTGCGGCAGGAGTGAACAGATGACGACTTCACCACTAAGACACCAGGGCAAGCGAAGACCTTCTTGGACATGATTGACAGAATAATGAACATTTTGCGTCGGAACAGACCGGCCAGTGTGCTGGCGGCAGTGGGTGTGGCGACACTTATTGTGTGGGTCATAAGCGGCCCAACGGTGGAGTTGGCGTTGCGGGTTCCCAAGCCGACACCGCCAGGAGCGCACGTCGGTGAAAGGGCAGAGCAAACGCCGCTGGAAGGGACATTGACGGGCGGGACGGGGACGCCGGCGGAGATAGCAGGAGCTTGGCCCAGGTTTCGCGGGGCGGATTTGAACAATATCTACGAGAATGGGGAGGTGGCCTTGGCTGGGCAGTGGCCTGCAAACGGGCCGGCGACCATGTGGTCGCTCAAGGTGGGCGAGGGGTATGCCGGGGCGGCGGTGTGGCAGGGGCGGGTGTTTTTGCTCGATTACGACAAACAGAAGCAGGCGGATACACTGCGGTGTTTGTCGCTGGCGGACGGGCAGGAGATATGGCGGTTTTCGTATCCGGTCAAGGTCAAGCGAAATCATGGTATGAGCCGCACGGTGCCGGCGGTAACGGACGATTTCGTGGTGACGCTGGGGCCTAAGTGTCACGTGGCGTGTTTGAACCCCGTAACGGGTGAGACGTACTGGCTGATGGACCTGGTCAAGCGGTACGGCACGAAGGTGCCGCAATGGTACGCCGGCCAGTGCCCTCTGATCGATGCCGAGGGGCGAGCGATTCTCGCGCCGGGCGGCACGGCGCTGCTGACAGCGATCGACTGCAGGACCGGTGAGACGGGGTGGGAGACGCCCAACCCGAACGAGTGGCAGATGACGCATTCGTCGATTATGCCGATGGAGTACGCGGGGCGCAAGATGTACGTTTATTGTGCCAGCGGCGGTGTGGCAGGGGTTTCGGCGACGGACGGGTCGCTGTTGTGGGAGACGAGCGAATGGCGTATTCGCATTGCGAATATCGCCTCGCCGGTGGTGTTGGATGACGGACGGATCTTCCTTGCAGGCGGCTACAATGCCGGGGCAATGATGATTCAACTGAAGGAGCAGGCAGGGGGGCAGCTGAAAGCCGAGGTAACGTATCGACTCAAGCCGGCGGTTTTCGGATCGCCGCAGCAGACGCCGATTCTATATGGGGAGCACCTGTACGGCGTGCGGCCTGATGAGGAATTGGTGTGTCTTGGTTTTGACGGGCAGGTGGTCTGGACGAGCGGAAGGAAACACACGTTCGGCCTGGGGCCCTATATGCTGGCGAACGGGATGATGTACCTGATGGACGACGAGGGACTACTAACGTTGGCCAAGGTGAGCGAGTCGGGTTTTGAGGTGCTCGCTGAGGCGAAGGTGCTGGAGGGCCCAGACTCGTGGGGGCCGATGGCATTGGTGCAAGGCCGCCTGCTGGTGCGCGACATGACTATGTTGAAGTGTCTTGACGTGAGGGCAAGATAAGGGGACTCTGGATTGAGACAGCGGACACGTTTATAATGATAGATGAGAGAGCGATGCAACCCGGCGAGGCACGTCGGCAGCGGTTACGGCACAATCGGAGCGGCAAGCGGCCATGAACCAGCGGGCAGGACAATCACGAAAAGCGGTGTTGTTTGGGGTGCTTATAGGGGTGCTGCTATCAGCTGCGGTCGCAACGGTTCTGGCGGCATTGTTGACGATGGACGTAACGGGCAAGAAAGGCAGCGGCTTGGGCAAGCAGTTCCAATATGACATCAAGGCTCAAGGGCAGATCGATCCGGCGCTGATCGGCTATGAGCAGGTGCATGTGTTCGAGAGCGGCTTTGAGCGGCCGATGAGTCTGGCGGTGGGGCAGGACGGCAGGGTCTACGTCGCGGGGGACCGGGCGGTGCGGCGGTTCGATAACAAGGGACAGTTGACACAGGAGGTGACGCTGACAGCAGAGGCATGGTGCGTTGCCGTGGACGACGCGGGTCTGCTTTATGTGGCCCTCCAAGATCATGTAGAAGTGTTCAGCGGCTCCGGTGAGCAGAAGGCAACGTGGGCCGGCCTGGGTGACAAGGCCGTGCTCACGAGTATCACGCTGGCTGGCGACGACGTGTTTGTCGCGGATGCGGGCCAGCGACTCATCTGGCGATACAACTTGTCGGGCGAGGTGATTGGGCGGATTGCAGAGAAGGATATCGAGCGGAACATCAACGCCTTGGTTGTGCCCAGTCCGTACCTGGACGTGGCGATGGGAGCGGATGGATTGTTACGGGTGACCGATCCCGGCAGACGTCAGATCAAGGCGTTCACACGCAAGGGCGACATGGAGTTCGCCTGGGGAACGTATGGCAACGCGATTGAGGCTTTTTGCGGGTGCTGCAATCCGGCGAACTTTGCGCTGCTGCCGGATGAACAGGGTTTTGTCACGTGTGAGAAGGGGCTTACGCGGGTGAAAATTTACGACATCGAAGGACGATTTGTAACGGTGGTCGCCGGGCCGGAGCAGTTTGCCGAGCACGCGCGGGCGGTGTCTATCAGCGCGACCCAGATAGAGCGGTGGGCACTGGATGTGGCGGCCGACGCGGCGGGGCGGGTGCTGGTGCTGGATCCGGTGACGGCAAAAGTCCACGTATTTGTCAGCCTACAGAACAAAAACAACCACTAAAGACGGTATATTCGGTACAAACGACTATGCGTGAGCGACGTAACAACTGGGTGACCCGACGGGAGGCGATAGGCCATGGGCTCCGTGGAGCGGCCTTGGCGACCTTGGCAGGGCTGGGGCTGGCGGCAACACGTGGCCGGGACAGCAGGAAAGGCCAAGGACAAGCATGTATCGATCCTGAGGCGTGCGTTGGCTGCGGGCAATGGCGACGATGCGGCCTGCCACCCGCACAAATATATCGACACAGGCAGACGCTGGAGCACGCCAAAATGCAAGCGGCACAGCCAGGGGAAGGGACCTGACGATGACAACGGACAAACAGGATATAACCAGGCGAGAGTTACTACGCAGCGGCCTGCGGGGCATGGGCCTGTTGGGCCTGGGCGGGGCCACGGGGTACCTCTCGGCACGGGCGACGCCGCAGGACACCGTCTGGCAGATTGACCCTTACAAATGCATAGCCTGCGGAAACTGCGCGACGCATTGTGTGCTGAAGGAGTCGGCCGTAAAGTGCGTGCACGCCCATGCTTTGTGCGGTTATTGTGAGCTATGCACGGGTTACTTTGAGGCTGACCCCACCGCGCTGAACGAGGGAGCGGAGAACCAACTCTGCCCCACCGGCGCGATTGAGCGGACGAAGGTGGAGGATCCGTATCACGAATACACGATCAACGAGGCGTTGTGCGTAGGGTGCGGCAAGTGCGTCAAGGGGTGCACCGCGTTCGGAAACGGATCGTTGTTTCTACAGGTGCGGCATGACCGCTGTGTGAACTGCAACGAGTGCTCAATTGCGGCGGCGTGTCCGTCGGGGGCGTTTGTGCGGGTGCCGGCCGATAAGCCTTACCTGTTGAAGAAGGTGCAACACGAGGAATGATGCGGCTGGTAAATAAACTCACAATCGGATTCGTGCTGGTACTGGGGACACTCATGGTCACGCCGGCCTGGGGGGCAAGTCGGTTTCCACCGCCGGAGTTCGAGAGCGGCCATGAGTTGCCCACAACGACCCAGCCAGGCCCGCGCAGCGAGACGCTCGAATACCTCGACGTGGCGGTGCTGGCGGCAGCGTTGCTCGTGGGGGCATACCTGTCGCTGCGACAGCGCAGCCGGCGGGGCATCTTTGTCCTGGTGGTCTTCTCGCTGGTGTATTTCGGTTTCTACCGCGAAGGATGCGTCTGCTCGATTGGGGCGATTCAGAACATCACGCTGGGACTCTTCGACGCGACTTACGCAGCGCCGCTGACAGTGGTGGCATTCTTCTTGCTGCCACTGATAGCCACGTTGTTGTTCGGTCGGTCTTTTTGCGGCGGCGTCTGCCCTCTCGGAGCCATCCAGGACGTCGTGCTGGTGCGGCCGATAAAGGTGCCCCGCTGGGCTGAAGAGGCGTTGAGCGTGCTGGCGTATGCCTACCTGGGCTCGGCGGTGCTCTTCGCGGCAACGGGCAGCGCGTTCATAATTTGCCAGTACGATCCCTTCGTGGCGTTCTTCCGACTATCGGGCAAGTTGAGCGTCCTGGCGATCGGTGTGAGCCTGCTGGTGATCGGCTTGTTTGTGGGCCGGCCTTACTGTCGTTTCTTGTGTCCCTTTGGGGTGCTCTTGAAGTGGACCAGCCGACTGTCGAAGTGGCGTGTGACGATAACACCCAACGAATGTATTGAGTGCCGACTTTGCGAGGACGCCTGCCCGTTCGGGGCCATTGACAAGCCGGTAGAAACAGAGCGTCCGGGCAAACAGCGCTGGCCCAAGGCACGCCTGACGCTGCTGCTGCTCTTGCTGCCCGTGCTGATGGCAAGTGGCGGCTGGGCTCTCTCTCGAGCTGACCACACGTTTGCCAGAATGCACAGTCGGGTGCGCCTGGCCGAGCGGATACGGGCGGAGGAAACGGGACTGCTAAGCGGCACCACCGACGCAAGCGATGCGTTTCGGACCCACGGTGAATCGCCAGAAACACTCTACGCCGAAGCAGCGTCTCTGCGGGCGAACTTTCGCACAGGCGGCTGGATTCTGGGAGCGTTTTTGGGATTGGTGGTGGGGGGCAAGTTGATTCGGCTTGCGGTTTTCCGCACCAGGATCGGCTACCAGGCCGACCAGGGCAGATGCATCTCGTGTGGCCGATGTTTTGCAGCGTGCCCGAAGGAGCATGAGCGGCTCAAAAAACTGGCTGATAGAAGAAACACATGACAACAAAGCAACACACTCAACACGAACACGATGGCGGTCAAACAAATGGCGCCCGCCGTGGGGACAAAAACCGCCCGGGCGTTGGCAGTAATCGCTACCGGACTGCCGTCGGCGTGGCGGTAGCCGCCGGGGTGTTCAGCACGCTGGTCGCGACGTTGATGTTGCTCAGCTATTTACGGCATAGGCCTTTGAGCGAGGACGTCACCCCGGTCGACACGGCGGAACTGCTCGCACTCAAAGCACAACTGGCCCAGCAGCCCAAGGACGAGGCTCTCAAGGAGCAACTTCGCCAGTTGGATCTAAAGGTTCGACGCGACTATTTCCAGGCGTGGGCGTTTGCCGATCGAGGCAAGTATCTGCTGCTCGTGGGGGTGGTCGCGCTGGTGGGGGCGTTGAAAATGGCGGCCAGTTGCCGACACGAGCCACCACGCGTGCCAACGAAGCAACCCAATAAGGATACTCATAGGCGGGAATTGATGTGGGGGCGCTGGGCCGTAACAGGCTTAGCGGCGGGACTGGCGGCGGGCGTGTGGGCACTGGCAACGGCGCCGACGATTCGTCTGGCAACAGACGAGCAAGAGGCAACCGTGGCAGCAGTGAATGGCCACGTCGAGTCGGCGGAGAATTGGCCTCGGTTTCGCGGGCCCCAAGGCTCGGGAGTCTCGCCTTACGGACAAACGCCGACACACTGGGACGGCGCGACCGGCCGAAACGTGCTGTGGAAGACGCCGGTGCCAATGGTCGGGCAAAGCTCGCCGGTAGAGTGGCACCATCGCCCGTTCCTCTCGGGAGGCAACGCCGAACGACAGCAGGTGTACTGTTACGATGCCGATGCGGGCCGACTGCTTTGGCAGAAAAATGTGACGGTGCCCACACAGCAAAAGCAGCAGCCAGACGAAGAAATCGAGATCATGGAAGACACGGGTTACGCGGCGCCCACCATGGCTGTCGACGCCAAGCGTGCGTATGCGATCTTTGCCAACGGTGATGTGGCGGCATTCGATTTCGCCGGCAAGCAGCTGTGGGGACGCAATCTGGGTACGCCCGAAAACGCCTACGGATACGCCAGCTCACTGGAGCTTCACGAGGGCCTGCTGCTGATACAGTACGACCAGGGCCAAGAGGACGACGACAAATCGAAGATGATAGCGCTGAAGGGGCCAACGGGTGAAACAGCCTGGGAAACGGTGCGACCGGTGGCCAACGCCTGGACCTCGCCCACGGTAGTCGAGACGGGCAAAGGCAAGCAGTTGGTCACCGTATCGACGCCATGGGTCATTGCCTACAACCCTGATGACGGTACGGAGTTATGGCGGGCAAACTGCATGGGCTACGACGTGGCGCCCTCCCCCATCGTCGCGGCGGGCCTGCTGCTGGCGGTCCAGCCTTACGACCGCATGATCGCCATCGACCCCAACGGCGCCGGTGACGTAACCGAAAGCCACGTGGCATACACCGTCGACGAAAACATGCCCGACATCTGCTCACCAGTCAGCGACGGCCGGCGGGTGTACCTGCTCACCACCGAAGGCACGCTCAGCTGCTACGAAGCGGCAACCGGTGAGCCACTGTGGAAACATGATTTCGAAACCGAGTTCCACGGCTCGCCGACATTGGCGGACGGCCGCCTGTATGTGCCCAGTCTGGAGGGAACCATGATCATCCTGCAACCGGGTGATACCTTCAAAGAAATCGGCCGCGCTCAACTGGGCGAGAAAACGTCCTGCTCGCCGGCATTCCTGACCGGACGAATCTATATCCGCGGCGAAAAGAACCTTTATTGCATCGGAGAAAACTAGCCTTGCCGTGCCCTTGTGAGACAAACGCAGACATCAACCTGGCTCGGGTGGACGAGATCGTTGCGCAGACGGGGCAAGCACGCGAGGCATTGATTCCAATCCTGCAACAGGTGCAGCAGGCCTACGGCTATCTGCCCAAGGCGGCCTTGCAGCGGGTATGCGAGCTGACAGAATCAAAACCTGCCGATGTGGCCGGGGTGTCAACGTTTTACACCCAGTTTCGCCATCAGCCCGTCGGACGACACATGATCAGCGTCTGCCACGGCACAGCCTGTCACGTCAAAGGAGCCCAGAACGTGCACAACGCCATACGGCGGCACCTGGACCTCGCCGACGACCAGGATACCGACGACGCCAAGTTGTTCACGATACAAAAGGTGGCGTGCCTGGGCTGTTGTACCCTGGCCCCGGCAGTGCAGATCGACGACGTAACGTACGGACACCTGACGCAAGACAAGGTGCCCGACATGCTGCGAGACTTCCTGGCCTTACAGCAGCACCGAGGCAAGAGCAAACGGACCACGACGCAGACGGTTGCCGAGGGCCCCGCTGAGATCCGCATCGGGCTCGGCTCCTGCTGTGTCTCCCGAGGCAGTGGCAAATTGCACCAGGCGCTTACCGACGCACTGGCGGAGTTGGCGCTGCCCGTGCGCGTCAAACGCGTCGGATGTGTGGGCATGTGCCACCAGACACCACTGCTGGAAATCGTAACAGATCAGGGCCAATCACACTTCTATGCACTGGTCGAGCCAGATGACGCCAAGGCCATTTTGCTCCGACATTTTCGCCCGGGCCTGGCCCATCGGGTCCGAGCGACGGTCTCGAGCACCCTCGACCGCTGGTTGACCGACGCAAACGCCAGTCCGATAACACGTTACAGCATCGACGTCCGCGACAAGCCCGTAGCGGACTTCCTGCAGAAACAAAAGCACATTGCCACCGAGCACTGCGGACAGATGGACCCGACCGACCTCGACGAGTATCGCCGGCGCGGCGGCTTCGAATCGCTGCGGCGCTGCATCGAACAACTAAGCCCGGACCAGGTCATCGAGCAGGTTCGCCAGAGCGGACTGCGGGGGCGCGGCGGTGCAGGATATCTAACAGGCCTCAAGTGGCAACACGTGCGACAGGCCGGCCAGACCCCTTACATCGTCTGCAACGGCGACGAGGGCGACCCGGGCGCCTTTATGGACCGCATGTTGCTCGAATCCTACCCCTACAGGGTCATCGAGGGCATGGCCATTGCGGCGCACGCGGTAGGCGCGACGCAGGGGTACCTTTATATTCGGGCCGAATACCCCCTGGCAGTACATCGAGTGCGTGAGGCCCTCAAGCACTGCGAACAGGCAGGCTTGCTGGGCGAGAACATACTCGGCTCGTCGTTGTGTCTGCAACTGAAGATCATGCAGGGCGCCGGCGCGGTTGTCTGCGGCGAGGAATCCGCTTTGATCGCCTCCATCGAGGGCAAACGAGGCATGCCCCGCCTCCGGCCGCCTTACCCAGCCCAGCAAGGACTATGGCGCAAGCCCACGCTGGTCAACAACGTGGAAACCTATGCCTGCGTGCCCTGGGTGCTCGCACAAGGCCCCGACGCCTTTGCCTCGCTGGGAACCGCCCAGAGTAAGGGCACCAAGGTGTTCGCACTCGCCGGCCGCGTCGCGCGGGGCGGACTCATCGAAGTGCCGATGGGCATTACGCTGCGGGAAATTGTCGAGGAAATTGGCGGCGGCATAGCAGGCTCCGGACGGTTCAAGGCCGTACAGGTGGGAGGCCCTTCCGGCGGCTGCGTCCCGGCAAGACTGGCCGATACACCGGTAGACTACGAAGCTCTCACCTCGGCCGGCGCCATCATGGGCTCTGGCGGACTGGTCGTGCTCGACGAGTCGGACTGCATGGTGGATATGGCACGCTACTTCCTGGAATTCACCCAGAATCAGTCGTGCGGCAAATGCACCTTCTGTCGCGTCGGCACAAGGCGGATGCTGGACATCCTGGAACGACTCTGCACCGGCCAAGGACGAAAAGGAGACCTCGACACACTCGAAACACTGGCCCACCAGGTCCAACAGGGCAGCCTCTGCGGACTCGGCCGAACCGCCCCCAACCCGGTGCTGTCGACACTGCACTATTTTCGCAATGAATACGAGGCCCACCTGGCCGGCCTCTGTCCCGCCGGACGTTGCGTGGGCCTGATTCACTACACGATTAACGAACAATGTATCGGCTGCACCCTCTGCGCCCAGCAGTGCCCGGTGGGAGCCATTGAAGCCAAACCCTACGAACAACACGACATCGACCAGGAAAAATGCACACGCTGCGGCAACTGCAAAGCTATCTGCCCAGCCGAAGCGATTGAGGTGCGCTAAAGCGACATGAGTGAAATAAGCAGCGATAACACAATTGCGTTGACGATCGACGCCCAGGCGGTGGAGGTACCGCCCGGGGCAACCCTGCTGGAGGCAGCGCGGCAAGCGGGCATCGAAATTCCGACGATGTGTTTTCTGCCGGGTCGGCCCGCAAGCACATCGTGCATGGTGTGCGTCGTGAAGGTGCAAGGCCACTCGCCCCTGCTGCCGGCGTGCGGCACCAAGGCCGAACCCGGCATGGTCGTCGAAAGTGAAACACCCGAGGTCCACGCTGCTCGAAGGGCCGCACTGGAGTTGCTGCTGAGCGAACACGTGGGCGATTGCCTCGGGCCTTGTCACTTGGCTTGCCCCGCGCAAATGAACATCCCCTTGATGCTCCGACAAATCGCAGCCGGGCAGTTGAACGAGGCGATTGCAACCGTCAAACAAGACATTGCGCTGCCCGCCGTGCTGGGGCGCATCTGCCCGGCACCCTGCGAGAAGGCCTGCCGACGTAGAACCAAGGACAACGCCGTCGCAATATGCCTGCTCAAACGCTACGTGGCCGATGTCGACCTGGCAACCCAGCAGCCTTACCAACCCGTATCCGAAGGAACAAACGGCAAGCGAGTGGCGATTGTCGGAGCGGGCCCGGCCGGCCTGTCGGCGGCATACTATCTCGCCCGGCGGGGGCATGCATGCACGCTCTTCGACGACCACGACCAGCCCGGTGGCATGGTGCGATACAGCGTCGATGAGGAACAGCTCCCTCGCGAGGTGCTCGACGCCGAGATCGCTACGATTACCAACCTGGCCGTGCAGTTCAAGCCGCAGTGCACATTGGGCCACGACATTTCACTGGCAACGCTGCGCAGCGAGTTCGACGCGGTGTTGATCGCCATCGGACAGGTGGAGCCGGCTGATGCGGGCGGCCTGGGCCTGACCGCAAGCGACCGAGGTGTTCAGGCACAGCGTCGCACGTTCCAGACCGAACTACCCGACGTGTTCGCGGCAGGCAGCGCGGTCCGCCCCACCCGACTGGCTGTTCGCGCTTGCGCCGACGGTCGACAGGCCGCAACGGCTATCGATCAGTACCTTACCCACAAGCCGCTCACCGGTGAAACGCCACCCTTCAACTCCCGCATGGGCAAGCTGCAACAAGGCGAGATTGATGTGTTCACAGCACTTGCCAATGCGGCGGCGCGTGTCGAAAACGGCCAAGTGGCAGACGACGGACTACGCCACGAACAGGCACGTACCGAAGCCGAGCGGTGTCTGCACTGCGATTGCCGAAAGGCCGACCGCTGCCAACTCCGTGAACAGGCTCAGGCTTACCAGGCAACCGTCAACCGCTATGGCAGCGAGCGCCCGCTCTTCACGCAGTTAACCCAACACGCCGACCTCATCTTCGAACCGGGCAAGTGTATCAAATGCGGCATATGCCTTACACTGGCCAGAGAAGCAGCTGAACCACTGGGGCTCTCTTTCATCGGTCGAGGCTTTGACGTCCGCGTCGCCCCGCCGTTTGACGAGTCACTCGCTGACGCCTTGACCCAGGCGGCGAAAACGTGCGTCGAACGCTGCCCCACGGGAGCACTCGTCTGGAAAAACCAAACCATATCTGGCTAAGCCCACGCGTGCCAACCGTCAGCCCAGACTGCGACCCGCAAGCTCCTCAATGCTCGCGACGTAAGCATCCGCATTGAACTTACGCTTGAGCCCGGCGTCGTTCATGTAACGCACCGTGCCAAAAACCGGACGCCGCCCCCAAGGCCGATCATGCAACCCAAAGCACCACGCCACACCCGTATACCCATTCGGATCACGACCATCCAGTTCATACTTGTCGTTCAACGCCAGCGCCGTTCGAAAAGCGTGCTCCGCGGTGCGCGACCACTCAAGAATCTTCTTGCCCCAGTACATACGCATATACCCGTGCATCTTGCCCGTAAGAACCATCTGCATCTGCGCCGCATTCCAGTACGCATCATACGTTCGACCTCCTTCAAGCTCACGACGATTATACACCCGCGGCCGCGCATCGCTCTGATGCTCACACAATGCCGCACGTGCCCAGGAAGGAACACCACGCAGCTTGCCGAAAAACTCGCCGTAATGAACAAAATTCATCGCCAGCTCACGCCGCACGATCAACTCTTCCAGGTAGACCTCCGCCCCATCTCCGCCGGCCCGACGTACCTGCAGCGCGATATCCAAAGGCGATATCTGGCCAAAATGCAGATAGGGACTCATGTTCGACAACACACCGGCATTGGGGTCGTTACGCTTCTGATCGTAGTGCGACAAATGCCCCTTGATAAACGCACGCAAATGGCGTTGTGCCTCACTGTAGCCGCCATGATAGTGTGGCGAGGGCAACACCGACGAATCGAGATTGAGACGCTGAACGACTTGTTCGGGACTGCGAACATCCAGACTATCAAAACAGCGGCCGCTCGTCTTGTGTTTGACTTGCCGCGGTGTCAGCGGCGTCAGATACTGCTCCAGTTGCCTGTGAAGCTTCGGCCGAAGCGTGGCCGCGGCGTATTCCTGCTTGCCCGACACCACTTCCACAGGCACCACCACGTCAGTCTCCACCTGTATCAAGGGGCACGTGAGACGTCGCGCCAGGCTCGCTCGCCATTTCTTCTGCCAGGGCATATAGCCGCAATCCGTAACCACCAGCCGCGCCGCCTCGCTCAACGCCAGCGCCGCCTCGGGCGGCGAGCCATGTCTAACCACCAGTGGCACGCCCCGATCAGCCAACTCGCCGGCCAACTCGGCCAGCCCCTCCAGCATGAAATGATAGTGCCTCAGGTTGGCGTTGGGGTAATCGTCCGTCAAACCGAAACACACCACCAGAGGCCGGTGCAGCTCATTGGCCTGCTCGATCGCAAATTCCAACGCGTGGTTGCACTGCGCCCGCTGCGACGCCTGCATCCAGTAGAGTACATAATCACCCGGCGTAACGCCCCTCTCGTTAAGTGCTTGCACTCGTTCAGCCTGAATCATAGCACCTCCTACCGAGCGAACGACACCATCTGCAGTACAGACCGTTAACAGAAGAAGCCCAAGGCACACAGCCAAAATCATTAACTTCTACAGCACACCTTTACCGTTAAAAAACCAGCAAGCGACCAACTCCGGGCTCCCTGAGGGGCAACTCCAAGAACCTGACCGAACCTCACAGGGCCGCCCAGACAATTCTAGTCCGCCCGACTCAGCCAGACCACCTTTGACCTTTACAAATCTCGCCCCGATAAATACCATACGTACAGTGGCAGATGCATACAGCTTTGGGAGGCACCAGGTTACCTACTGCAATCCCAACGCGGTCATCCCTGCAGTGACCTCGCCGGTGCCCTTGCCCACACGAGATAGACTGCGTCCGCCCGTGCGGTGGCCAACCATGACAACGCCATGAACGCTGACGGCCAAAACAATCGGGTGTATTCAAAACTACTTAGTTGTCTTGATGAGAACCATAAATGATTAAAGCCTTCGTATTCGACCTTGACGGCACATTGATCGACTCGGAAGTGGTATGGGTGGATTCGCTACAGCAGTTGCTCAAGAGCAGAGGATACAACATTGCCTACGACCAGGCATTGGACATCGTCTACGGCAAGGCTTGGGCCGCCGTCCACGCCGGCGTCAACGAACGCTTCGAGGGACTCTACCCGGACATCAAGCAAATGGAGAAGGACATGCACGAGGTCTTCAACAGTCTCTGTGGCTCTCGTGACATCCTCATTCACACTTCGGTCGACCTCTTGCACCGCTTGGCTCGCGACTATCCGGTTGCCATCGTCACCGGCGCGCCTCGCAGCGAGCTCGAAGAAGGCCTCCAACGCATGGCAATTGGCCAATCACTCGCCTTTACAATGTCCAACGAAGACTACAACCCGGGAAAACCCGACCCCACCTGCTTCCGCCTGGCCGCCAAAAAATTGAACCTTGCCCCCCATCACTGCCTCGTCTTTGAAGACTCCACCGCGGGCATTGAAGCCGCCAAACGGGCAGGAATGGCCTGTGTCGCCCTGCAGCGACCCGGCCGACCGCCCCAGGATGTCTCATCGGCCGACGAAATACTGGACGACCTGGCCAAGTTCGATATCCCCAAGTGGACCAACGGGCAGGCCTCCGGCAAAAGCACACCCTGACCTCCGCTCATGCCGGCCAGAACGATAGTTATCAGACCGGCTCTACCTGATTGACGACGCCATACTGGCCCCTGGGCACACTGCGCCTAACCCCTGCAAGGCCAACCACGCTCCAAAAACCTCGACAACCACCCTGCCGACCCGACAATGCGTCCATGCCATTTCCTGCTGCTGTTTGAGACCAACCACACAAATGCCGATGATTTCCGTGGCAACGGTCAGACGCCTCAGGGCCAGCGCACAGGCGCTGCGGGCCCGGCCGAACCGACCCAACACGATCTTACCAAAGACGAGGGAGAAGCCGTGAAAGACAGTACAACCGTCGCAACGGATATCGCCAACGAAACAATCGAAATCGCTACGCTGCCGGAAATTACATTGCGTATCGTCCAGGTGGTCCAGGATCCCCGCAGCACCGCACACGACCTGCACAAAATTGTCCGCAACGACCCCGCCTTGTCGGCACGGGTGCTCCGGGTGGTCAACTCAGCTTTCTACGGACTCCCAGGCCAGATCGGCTCCATCGACCGCGCTATCATGTTGCTCGGCCTCAACGCCGTCAAGAACATCGCCATCGCCGCAAGCCTGTCCAAAATGTTCAAACAGCCACCACGCTGCGATGAACTCACCGGCAAAGACCTCTGGACACACTGCGTTGCCGTCGGCGCCGCCAACAAACTCATCACCAGCGCTATCGGACTGGAACTGCCCGACGAGTCCTTTCTCTGCGGCCTCATCCACGATATCGGCCTCGTCGCGGTCATGCAGTCACGCGGTTCCGCAATCCCCGAGCTGGTCGCCCAAGCCAAACCAGGCCCCTCCTTTGCCCATGCAGAAGCACAGGTGGTCGGTGCCACCCACCCCCAGATCGGAATGGCCCTGGCGGCATTGTGGAAGTTCCCACGCTCGTTCCAATACGTAGCTGGCTACCACCACACTCCAACCAATTTGGCCCGCGAAAATCGTCTCCTCGCAGTGGTCACCCATGTGGCCGATGTACTCTGCGTACAGAAAAACCTCGGCCTGGGCCTCCATGTCGACTCCGAGGAAGTAAACCCTGCTTTTCTCGACGAAATTGGCCTGACAAACGAGCAGCTCAATGACGTAAGTGACAGAATCGAGGAAGAACTCGAAATTGTCCGCTCGCTGATCGAGTAGCCCCCTACCTCAGACGCCAAGCCCACACAACTTGCCAAGTCTCCCGTGCCGACCCAACCACCCTCTCCAGGGACTAGCCCCGCCTTACGCAAGGTGTTGCACCCGACGAGGAAAACTCTACCTCGCGCAAACGCCAACCCTTCACCCGCATTTTCGGACCTGCCCCCATTAACCCCTCTTAATGAAACAGCGCCAAGGCACACTCCACACCCCTTGTCGGATAAGAACGATTTTTCTGGTTAATCCGTCTGCGCGTTTTGACGACATGTCACCTATCAGGCCAACAAACACTTGGCGCCATAGCGCAAACCCAAGGTACCGCCGCCTTAAAAACAAAGGAGATAAATGACCCATGCATGCCCAAAACGAACGCCGCCGCGAACCCCGTGTCCACTACAGTTGGCCCCTTTGGTTCCGTTACGATAACTGCCGTGAGCTTAATCGGGGAACGGTCTTCGACCTATCCAAAAGCGCGGTGAGCTTCTCCGTGCCGCAAGACCAATGCCCCGCCCCCGGCACGCACCTGGTAACACGTTTTGGCTACCCTTGCCTGGTCGACGAAGCCTTGGACATGGATACCTACCACCACTACAGCGAGGTAAGCAGAGTACAGCCCGACAAGCCAGGATTTTGCCGAGTAGTCTTGCAGTTGCACCAGCCGTTGGAGCATCAACCACATCCTGACGTCCCCGATTACGTCAGCACGGTCGCCCCCGAAAACACCCCCATCAATGTGCAAAGCCCAGAAACCGCCAATGTCTCCCAGGAATACGCCGAAGCATTCGCCTGACCCTTCTTGGGCACGCCACGCCCGATCAGCTTCAACTACTCGCAGCTCATCATGCGCTCGGCAACTTAAGTCCACCCCATTCTAATGATCCTCAGACATACGCTGCTCCGTCGACGCAGACTCATCCTTTCCACACACTGGCTCCGCCGGCACATTCCAGCAATTCTCCAGAAAATCCACAATGATCGCCCCTGCCTGCGGATCCGTCAGCGACGGGTGCTTAGAACTCGGCAATTCCGCCGAAACCGTCCTCGCATGAGAGTACTTGGCCACCAGTTTTGCCGACTCAGCCAGGTCGGCTACCCCCTTGCGCGTCAGAACCAGTAAACCCTGCTGCTGGTCCAGCGATTCAGCCATTTGCGCGCTGCTGACCTGCCGGTCAGACGTGTGAAAGTATCCCTTATAAGCCGCCAGGTAGGCACTTACCGATACCTCCCGCAGTACGCCCAGCCCCGCCAGTCTACGGTCAATCGCCGTGTGTAAATCCGCGTCAATATCACCCACCACCACCGCGTCGATACTATGGTCACGCGCCGCCGCACCAAGGGCCGCCGCACCACCAATATCCTGCCCCACTACCGCGATACGGCTCTTGTCCACACTGGAGCGATCCGCAAGGTAATGCACCGCTGCCAAAACGTCATTACGCTCTCGAAGCCCCAGGCTACGCGTCTCCCCACCCGACAGACCACAGGCCCGAAAGTCAAACAACAACACCTCAAAATCATTCGCGTTGAGATAACCAGCCAAGGCAAGCAACTGGTCTCGACTCGCGCCAAGTCCATGACACAGCACCACACCCGGTTTTTGACGCTTCAAGGCTTGGTCCCCGTCTTCCACCACGTCGTCGGCACTGAGCGAAGGTATAAACCAGGCATGAAGCTCCGTGCCATCCTCGCTGAAAAACTGCACCTTCTCGTAGTAAAGACGCAACGCCTCCGGAAACGTCTGAAGGGGAACCCGCGCCGGACAAAGCGTGCTGTAAAAAATCACACCGACAAACAACAGGAAAAGTACCGGCAGAACAATCAGCCGCGGAATCACCGCATCGACCAATTGACCTAGCAATACCCGCAGCCCTTGTTTCTGCACGCCCTTGCCAGAATCAGCCAGAGCCATCTGGGGATGACGCCGATAACTGTGTGGATCGAACACACGAAACATAGATACTTGCAACGCCGCCCGAATCCCTTGGCGTAACACCTGCCACAACGCCTGCTTGAACTTACCGCTGCTCCGCTGTTTCTTTTTTCGCTTGGCCATCGTTTCCTCCGGTTGGCCCCCGCCCTGTATCGGCCTCATACCCCCTGTCCTTCGTGTTAGTTGTCAACCACGACAGCCTTGCGCTTTCAGATGCGCAGCACTGCGCCGCAGCCGAACCCTGCATCCTCAGCGCCGTCACTTTGCCCCCGCTTACGCACAAACAACGACTCGCTAACGCGATTCAGACTGGCACTCAACTATAAAATACACCCGCCACCCAGTCAAACGACCCCGCCACATTACACGCTACTTGTCCAGAACCGTCACCACAAAATAGTCCTGCCGATAGTCGCCCTGATGCAAATCGTCGCTGTTCAATGCGACCTGCTCGACTCGCAACCGTCCGATATCGTCTTGGGCAACCAGACCAAAGTGGTCTTCCGCTTCACTGCTGTCTACGTACCGCAGCAGAATCTTGTCAATCGCCCCGCTGGCCGCACTATGGGTGCCGTTAAGAAAACTGCCCCCCTCACCAGGCGCCAGACCCACCGCCACGGTGCTATCGGCGTAGTAGCCGCCCACCCGCAACATGCCCAGGTGTGCATCAACCTGCGCCACGGCGGCAGCGGCCCGACTGTCCAGGTTCTCGCCATACCCCACCGCCACCAAAGCTGCCGTCATATCGCCTTTGACGTTGATCTGGTTAATCTGCTTCAATGCAGTAATTTCAGCACCACACACTTCATACGCCACAACGCGATTGATCGCTTCACTCGTCCGCACAGACCCGCTCAACGCGCCCCGACCCACCATGATTGTGTCGATCGCACCGCCCGCGTTGACTGTCCCTCCCAAATCGCCTCGACCAACCACCACTTTGTCCACCGAACCAGCCGTCCCCAACGCCCCCGTAAAGTCGCCACGCTTGACTGTCAGACACCTCAGAACCCCCTGCCCCAGTGAAATCGTCCCCGCCAGGTCGTCATTGATCAACACACGATCAATCGCGTCGACCTCCATTCGCGCCGCACCGAAGTCTTCCGCCATCAATACCTTTAACTGACCCGAAACATCAATGGCCGCATCGGCCCCAATACTGCCTAACCTCACCATCCCCCGCTGGCCCGCCGTAAAGCTCAGACGCGAGCCGCTGCCCAGGTCTCCCATATCAATTCGGCCAACCACGCCGTCAATGTCAATCCCCCCTCCCGTCACATCAACCTTCCGCGCCGATATCATTCCCAGATTCGCTGCGCCCGTTAGCTCCCCTAGCGTCGTCTCCCCCCCTCCTCGAACACCGATCGTAAGCCGGTCCCGCACCGTACCCGCCACTAGCTCAATCGACTCGATGTCTGTCTGTCCGGCCCCGCCCAAAACCACCTTGGCCCGCCCCTGACCGCTCATCGACACCGTCACAACGTCGCCCGAGTGGTCCGTGAACGTGTAACTCTCGTGGTTGGCAACCAGAGCATAGCCATCAGCAGCCAGCCCTAGCGTATATGTTGTCGACTGCGGATCGTCAGCCCTCACCGTCAGCACATCCGTAACACGTCGGGCCACTGTCGGGTTTGTCAAGATATCCAGCGTGTATTCCTGGTCGGGAGCCAGCGTTATGCTCTTGAGACCGGGCAGGCGAAAATCCGTCCCGTCCGCCAACGCAAAGGTAACCGTCACCGGCACGTTACCATGATTGCGTATCTCCCAGACCTCCTGACGCGAAAACATGTCTCGCTGCGCCGCACCAAACTCCTTCTGCCCATCCGCCACACCGTCTGACTCCGTCAGCTCCAGCATCGCCGACACCCCCGTCCCCGCCAACCTCACCTCCAACGCCCCAGCTTCAAAATCGTCACTGCTGACAATCACTGACCCCGTCACCGCCCCCAACTCCTCCGACGTCATACTGACATTCACATCAAGCCACCCACCCGGCGACAAAATCACATCGTCAGCCCCGTCATGAACGTCGGTATACATATCCAGAACAAACGGACCCGACACCGTAATACCACTGATCAACAGCGGGCCGTCTCCCTCATTCACCAAGCGTATCAACTCGCTCGAGGTCTCCCCCAGATACACCGAACCAAAGTCCACCCTGTCATCATTATAGACCCCAGAACTCTCCTGTACCCCCAGAACACCACCAAGCACCTGCCCATCCACATCGACCACTGTCGTCGGCTGGTCAGGGTCGTTGCATACGATAACAATCTGCCCGTCCAACTCCCCACGATGCAAAGGCGTCACAGCAACCGTCAACGTCAACCTCTCCCCCGCAGACAACGTCACTGTCTCCCCCTCCGCATACCCCGTCAACGTAAAAGCCTCTCCCGCCGTCACCTCGCTAATCAAAAGATCCGTTACCCCCTCGTTGCTTATCGTAAACGCTTCAGACTTCGTCTGCCCACGCAACACCGCCCCAAAATCGAGACTCGGCGACACGACCACATCTGGCTGGGGCTGGCGTACCGTACCTGAAAGAGCCACCACGGCCATCCCGTGCTCAGGATCGTTGCCTGCAATCACGATCTGCCCGGAATAGTCCGCCACATCCTCCGGTCGATAAGTACACGTAACCACAAAAGTATCACCAGGCGCTATCCGAATATCATCCACCGAAGTATGCGCCGCACTGGTCACATCGAGCTCAAACTCGTCGTCCCCCGCCACTTCCAACTGCGAAATGACCAGATCGGCCGAACCCTCGTTCGTAATAAACAGCTCACCACTGGCCACGTCTCCCAGGTCCAGGCCGCCAAAACTCACCGTGTAATCCCCCCCCGAGCCAACACTGTCCACTATCACCATCTCTGGCGTTGGATTAACCTCTGGTAAATCCATCGTCAGGCTATACGAACCCGAAGACAAGCCGTCCGAACTGGCCACCAAAACCGTATACGTCTCACCCTCTGCCACCTGCACCGTCAAGGCCGAATCGCGATCGCCATTGAAGTCGTCATTCTGACCTACCAAGGCCCCATCGCTCTGACGCACTACACTCAGCAGCGAATCCAGATTACCACAGTATTCAGTATCAATGTCCAGTGTCGCTCGGCCCGATACCGCTGCGGTAAACTGAAAGGCGTCCACATCATCACGCCGTTCCAGCAGACCGCTAACGACCGTGCTCTCACTTACCGTACTTGCTGAGTCCCCGTCATCGCCATAATCGTCCGGCCCATGCCCATACCCCAGATTCCCACCCAACTGCGACTGCGTGTCCTGTGACTGCGAGCTATTGGGTATAGGCCCCGCCCCGAACATCGTCCGCCGCGGATGCAAAGCCAGATAGGGGTTCATCGTCGCCGTGGGGTCATCGACATGGTTCGCTCCAAACGTATGACCAGCTTCATGCGTAATCAAATTCGCTACATACTCACTGAAGTTCTGCAGACTCCCTCCGCAATAACTCTGGTAAATACTCAGCTCATCCGTAAACGCAAAACCGTAGTTGCTCGCATCCCGGTTGCCTATATCGTAAGTAGCCACCCCGATAACCCCGGTGTGCGGCTGAAACCACGAATTGCCCCCCCCCACATAAATGGTTGTGTATTCGCCGCTCGTCGGCTCCGTCGTGGTCACATTCACGTTGTAAGCAGCATAATCCTCTACCACAAAATCCGTGATATACGCAATGGACTCTTGTTCCCGACCGGCCCAGCCAAAACTCCCTAAACTGTACGCAGGCACCGTCACCGACGTACTGCCCAGCCAGAAGTCCCCCGTGCGACTATAAACCGTCGCACCGTCAAAATCCAGAAACAGCGTATACGAACCACTCGCTGATAACGGCGACACATACGATTCCGCCGAATCCGACGGCCCCGCCTCCGGCTCAGACACTGGCTCGCCCGCAATCATGTCGTAAACAGAACTGCTGTCTAACAAAAGGGGGTCCGCAAAGAATAGATCAGGCTCGGAATATCCTCCCCCGTCGAGAAAAACCGGATCAGCACAGCCGCCATCATCGAACAAGACCGACTCACCAGGCCCTGTCCAGTCCGTCGCAACACTCAATAACATTCGACTATCGAGTCGCTCCAGCGACAGGGCCACGCTACGGCGGCGAGAATTGTGTGCACGGTGAAGCCTCTTTCTCATGGATCGCATGGGACCAACCTCAGTGCCAAAGCACTCTTCCCGAAGCGTCCGGGATCCGCCGGCATTTGGCACTGCCGACAGCCCATGCATCCATGTGCTACGCCCGATAAATACTCTATCCAATAACCTGAGCCGCTGCCTGCCCAGAGCCTCTCTACGCTCCGACAACGCACGCCTCGATGGTTCTATCGGCCCTGCACCCCTGCTAATTCACTTCTTTTTCAACCCAACCCGCTTGCCAGTACTGCTGCGCGTCATGACGGCAAACCCAGATCCAAACTCAAACCCCTCCGCAACTGCCGCTCCAGACTATCTCCCCCCCAGCTGCAGTCCATCTCATTGATTATGAGAAACACTCGCCCACTCGGCAAACCACCCCCGGCACAATCGCCCAGTTCCCCTGCCTTTTCCGCCCCGCAAAACCCCTCAATTCCCTACAACCACATGCAACCAGAACAAACCAACCTGCTTTGATCATCCGCCCCCCCCGTCAACAATAGTCGCCGCCGCCCCCACCACCGCGTCCTATAACCCCACACACCACTCCCACGACATACCCCCCCTCCACACACCGCACGCCTCGCCCCCTCGCCTCCACACGCGACTCATCACCCACATAATCCCCCGGCGTCAACCCCGCTCAAGGATCAGCCACCACAACCGACTCGTCAAAGCCCAGCAGACGCAAACCAAACGTCAACCCCGCCCCTTGCACGCCTATGTCCGCGTTACGAATCAGAATACGATACTGACACCGCTCGAAATCAAACTGGGCAAACTGAACCGGCGTAGTGGCCTGAGCCCCTTTCCGGTAAACGTAACGTTGACCATCGCCCATCCGAATCAACGAACCTGCCGGGATATACGTCGCAAAGTCACCCCACGCAATATTGATGCGCTGCTGGTTAAGTGCGTAAAGGCTCTCCTTAACGCTGATCGTACCCATTAGCAACAGTTGGTCCGCGTTGACGCGACTCTCATTGACCGAAAAACGATGCCGGTCAAGACTCAGCGAGTCCGCGTAACCCACAAGAAACTGCCGCGGTACCGCTTTACCCTTATTGACAACCCCGCCACTGACCACCGCTCCGCCTCGATAGTCCCCAACCACGATGACTACCTGAACCGGCGCCACAAGACCCGTCAAATCCAAATTAGACCCGCTCAAAAGAAACTGTCCCCGGTCCAGATCGAACCGCATGCTCCCGATAGCGCCCGCCTCACCCCGCACTAGCCGACGACGGTACGTATAAAGAGGTCGCCGAGAGTTTACTGACACCTGCTCATCGCTCAAGCTGATAGTCTCGTCATAAGGCCCCACCCGAATATATACCCGCTCACCCGCCGCAAAGTCACTGCTGCTTGCGTCAAACTCACCGCCAATAATGAATCGATCCGCATGGTCCGCCCGACACCGCCCCGCCCGCACAGTAAAACGCCTCACCGTCAACGCCCGCTCACTGACCGAAGCCTCATACGCTCCCATGTCCACGACCCCATTCTTCACACGCTCCTCCCCCGACAGATCCTCAACAAGCCCCGCCGCCTCCGCCGCCGACGTATCCCCCCGATCGATAGCCGGCGACTCATTGCCAAGACGGTACTCACCAGCCACCCATAATGCCTCTAACGTTTCCGGCGCCGCTCCTCCCGGCTCCCAATACCCCCCGCTCACAAAACCAGGGGCCACCTCAATGTTGCCCGTCTCATAATTCAACGTACACCCAATCTCGCCAAAAACACCTTCACGCCCCCCCTCCAGATCGCTTGAAGACACCGTCAGCACCGATTGTTCGGACAAGTCAATTTCTGCCCCACCCGAAACATAACCCACACGGTCTCCCCATAAAATACAATTGGTCACCCCCACTACTGCTCCGCCGTAGCACCGCAGGGCCCCGCCATGAACCTCGGCGTAATTGCCATGAAACGTACAATGCGTCATCTCCGCTTGCGAGTTGGTAACGTATACCCCTCCACCATGACTCTCCGCCAGATTGCCGGAAATCACGGTATTGCTCAACACCACCGTGCTGTCTGCCGCAAAAACCGCCCC
>Ga0180429_10000864_pt1 | contig 26365 bp, 19 predicted proteins | sample SS_ome_FD_132428 | JGI IMG/M metagenome (GOLD analysis project Ga0180429, IMG submission 132428) | Hypersaline lake sediment archaeal communities from the Salton Sea, California, USA - SS_1_S_1 metaG | ecosystem: Environmental > Aquatic > Non-marine Saline and Alkaline > Hypersaline > Sediment ...
TGGATCCCTGTGCACGTTGCCAAGCAGGGAGAGGTGAAAGCCTGGAACCTCCAGTGGAATCGAGCAGCCACAAAGCAGGTCTTTTCGAAGGTTCCACAGATCGTTCTCGTTGACGTTGACTCTGCCGGCACTGTCACTGGAGAAGAACTATAAAAACCATCGAAGAGCCGTCCCCGGCAGGACAGTGGATCAGAAAATCACTGACGATGGGGATTGCTAATGGACCGCACCTGAAAGTCTACGACGAGCTTGCTGCCGCAGCCCTGATAGAATCCGACGCGACCGAAACTTCCGAATCGTCCTGGTCTCTCGATCGTATCGACACCGACTGTATTCGATTGAAGCCGGCTGTTGACGGTAGTATTCGCATCGCGACATTCCGCAATACCGATAGAGTTCTGACGCTCTTGAGAGAATGTTGGAATAGACCCATGCGAACCCATGATCATCATGACCAAATTCAGGATTCTCTCTCCACAAGAGAATTCTTGAAGGCTTTCCACGGACATCTGGGCCCCTATGTGGTGCTGGGGTATCGGATGGGTCGGCTCGCCCTCGAGGAATCCGGCTCTCAAGGACATTTTGACATCTCGGCTAAGGTCTATACAAACCTCACTCCTCCTCCCTCGTGCCTCATTGACGGAGTCCAACTCGGAAGCGGCTGCACTCTGGGCAAGCGCAATATCGAGGTCCATGCCACGGGGGGCACACCGTACGCTGTATTCGCGACCAAGGACGGACTGAACGTAACGATCCGTCTCCGGCCAGAGATCCCCTCCCTGATAGCAACGCTGGTCGACGAAAAGGGCGTTGAGTCAGCAGGGAAATTCTTTCTCGAGAAGGAATGGCAATCACTGTTCGAAGTTGCCCATAACTGACTACTGCTGACTGTATAGCCAATGAAATCCGTTCGTGGTTGATTAGGAATCAGCCGACATTGACCGATCCCGCCCAACCTGATAACCTCACTGCAGGACGACTTGGGAAGAAACCGATGGACAAAGGCCAGACAGCGTTGTTTCTGGAGCGATGGCACGACGGAGATCAGGACGCCCTGAACGCTCTGCTCGAAGAGCACGTGCCGTGGGTCCACTCCCAGGTGCGGCGTCACATGACCCCCCTTCTGCGGAGCAAGGGTGAGACCGTCGACTACGTCCAGGACGCCATGTTTCAGTTTCTGCGCTTTGCGCCCCGCTTCAAGGTGGCCAACACGGCTCATTTTCGGGGCATCCTTCTCAAGATCGCGCAGAACGCGCTTCACAACCGCTACGACTGGTTCACCGCCCGGCGCCGCGAGATCGCGCGGGAAAAGCCTTTGCCCTCGGACACGATCCTCAGCCTCGATCCGCCGCAGCAGGCGGTAAAAAGCCCGAGCAAATCGGCCGAAGAGCACGAGCGCGAGGCGTGGGTGCGGCTCGGAATGGAATTTCTCGATCCCGAGGAACGGGAGGTGCTCGTCCTGCGCAAATGGGAAAACCTCTCCTTCGCGGCGATCGGCGAGGAACTCGGCATCGCGGCCGACGCGGCCCGCATGCGCCACAACCGCGCGGTGCGCCGGCTGGGCGACAAGATCTGGGCGCTGCGCGGCGGCAACGTGGAGAGCGTTCTCGAAGAGCCCCCGGCCTGACCTCCATCGCGGACCGACTCGAAAGGTGTACCATGACCTCGGGCCAACCACCGAAAGCGACAGGCGAGAGGACCGCCGCCGTCCTCGACGAATTCTGCGAGGCCTGGTTCGCCGGCGACCGTCCCGATCCCGACGCCTTCTGCCGCGACCACCCCGACTGCGGACCCGAGCTCCGCCAGAGGATCGAGAGCTTTCTCGACGCCGCCCTCGGCTGCGCGCACTCGGCGGAAGAGTACGATGATCTCCAGGGCGAGACGCTCGGCGACTTTCGCATCATCGACGAAATCGGCCGCGGCGGAATGGCGCGCGTCTACGAGGCGGAACAGATCTCGCTGAAGCGCCGCGTGGCGCTCAAGGTTCTCTCCCCCCATCTCAGCTTTTCCAAGCAGGCGGTCCAGAAATTCCGCCGCGAGGCCGAAGCCGGAAGCCGCCAGTCCCACGCCGGCATCGTGTCGGTCTTCGCCGTGGGCTCGATCCGCGGCACCCACTACATCGCACAGGAACTGGTGGCCGGCGCGCGCACCGTGGCCGACCACCTCGAGGAGCTCGGAAGAGAGCCCGTCCTGCCGCGCGGCCATTTCCGGCAGATCGCCGCGCTCATCGCGACGGTGAGCGCGGCGGTCACTCACGCCCATTGCGCGGGGGTGATCCACCGCGACCTCAAGCCCTCCAACATCCTCCTCACCGAGGAGGGTGCGCCCAAGGTGACCGACTTCGGCCTGGCGCGCGTCGAGGGGGCGAACGCCCTGTCGCAGAGCGGAGATTTCGCCGGCACCCCCTACTACATGTCGCCCGAGCAGGCGCGGAGCAGCCGCTCGGCGATCGATCGCCGCACCGACATCTACTCCCTCGGCGTCACCCTCTACGAGGCGCTGACCCTTCACCGGCCCTTCGACGGGGACACCTCTCACGAGGTGATCAAGAAGATACTGCTCATCGAGCCCCGCGATCCGCGCAAGGTCAACGCGCGCGTTCCGCGCGATCTCGCCGTGATCTGCCTCAAGGCGATGGAGAAGGCGCCCTCGAAACGTTATCAGTCGATGGAAGAGCTGACCGAAGACCTGGAGCGGTTCCTCGAAGGCGAACCCATTCTGGCGCGGCCGTCGCACTGGATCGGCCGCCCCCTCAAGTGGGTGCGGCGTCACAAGCTCCTCTCCGTCGCCGCCGGCACGCTCCTGGCGGCGCTCGCCACGGTGATCGTTTTGCTTCTCGTTCTTGCCCTCGAACAGCGCGAAGCGCGCGAGCGGGCCCTCAAAAGATTCGAACCGGTGCACGAAGCGCTGGTCTGGTCGAAGATATACAGTTATCGCAGCGCTCACACGTGGTGCGCGCTCGCCGCGCCCGACGAACCCGAACCCGATGTAATGAAAGGCATACTCGACATCGCGCTCAACAACTTCGACAGCGCGATCACAGCGCTCAACAGGGGCTTGGAAAAAATAGAGACCGCCGAGCCCACTCTCTTGCGGGCGGAGACCCGGCACCTCTTGGCCGTGGCCAAGCTCCGGCAAGCCGATGCCTTTCACGAGACGAGCGACAAAGGGCAGGCTCTCATCGACGCTGCGTGCGCACTGCTGCCGCCGGGCGATGATTTTGATTGCACCGCGCCCGATGCGCTCATCCTGCGCAATTGGGACGACACTGGCCGAGACCGTGACGATCTGGAGAATCTGCGGCGGCCCATCGAGGTGAACACCGAACACTACATGATCCCCCTCTACCAGGGACTGCTCCTCTTCGACCGCCTCTACAAGAGCGGCGAATCGCACGAATTCGAAAAGGCGATCGGTTACTTCAACGATGTGCTCGAAAAAAGGCCCCGCAACGTGGCGGCGCTCTCTTTCAAGGCGCGGATCTACTACTTCCTGGCCAGGTTTTACGACCTGATGACCTTGACCGAAGAGGCGCTGAGCTTACTGGAAGAAGCAAAAACTCACTCGAACGACGCCCCCCACCACATGATCGATACGACGATCGGGCAGATACACGTCCTTCTCGGGAACAACCGGCAGGCAAGGCATCATTTCGAACTGGCCATCGACCGGGCAAAAGGCCTCGAAGACACGGTTCAGAATCATGTTCACAATTCTTATCGCGGTCTCGGGAAACTCCTTGTTCGTGCCGGTGATTTCAAGCCGGCATGGACCAAGTTCGCCGAAGCCCTTCAAAGAAAAGAGTTCGACTATCACAACAACGTTGCCGCGGCCGAATACCACTTTTGCAGGGGAGATCTCGACACCGCCTTGGAGTATGCCGAGCAGGCGACCCGGCATCTCGTGGGCGGACCCACGATCGAGAGCAAGGCCGAAAGCGGCGTGGCGGCGGCCTATCTGATCTGTGCGCGGCTCCACTTCGCCAGGGGCGAGTTCGAGCAGATCTCTACCTATCTGGACCGCGTCTTCAACACGCCCTACATCTCGCCGCGAGATCTGAGTCTTGCCTGTTTCTTTATCGTGGGAATCATCGACGAGGTGTCGAAAGACGAGAACAAGCGTCGGAAAATGGCCATTCTTGCCTTTGAATCGGCGAAAAGGGCGATCGAAAATGCCCATTTCGGCGACCGGTCGACCCCCTTCGGTCACCTGCGCTCTCCCATGAGCCTGGCCGCGGTCGGCGCCGCCCACTATTTGAAAAAAGAATATCCCGAGGCGATCGAAAGTCTGAAGCAGGCCCTCGCCGAACGCGCGGAATGGCCTGAAGAAATCAAGCGGTATCAGTGGGCCGACGACGCCCGCGATCTCTACCTTCTCGCCCTGGTCCGCAGCGCGCTCGCTCGAGAAAAACAGGTCGACAGCGACACGAACGAGCAGAAGGCGCAGGAATACTATCGCCGGGCCGAAGCGCTCTGGGCGAGCAACGAACTGTCGTACGAGCTCGCCGACATCAACAAGATCATCCGCCAACGCGCGCGGGACGCTGTGGGGGATCGTTAGTCCGCCGGATCAGAATCCCTGTCAGCGACCGGCCCGCCCACACCAACACGAGAAAACCAAAAGCCGTGACCACAACGGTCGGGCCGAGCGGCCAGTCGAGCAGAAAGGACGCCACGAATCCCCCAAAGGCGGTCACGATCCCGATCAGTGACGAGAAAAGATAAAAGGAGAGCATGTTGAACGCCACGAGCCGCGCGGCGAGGGGCGGGATCACCATGAGCCCGAAGACAACGAGCGGCCCCACGGTGAGAACCCCCACCGAGATGACCGCCCCCACGAGAAGATAGAGGAGCACATCCCAGGCCACGGGATTCTTACCCAGGCTCACGGCCGCTTCCTCGTCGTAGGCGATGAGCAGAAAATCACGCCGGAAAAAGACGAAGAGGAGCAGGGCGAGCCCGAAGAAAACTGTGATCGCAAGAAACCCCTCGTCGCTGATGGCGAGAATCTCGCCCTTGAGAAGCACGTCGATGTGGCTCGTGCCGAGAGCCGATCCGGTGAGAAAAAGAATCGTCGCCGCCGCGGCGAGAGAGTAGGCGGCGGCGATCCGTCCTTCGGGCGAGCCCCGCTTGGCGCGACCGATCCAGACGAGAACGAGCAGCGCCGCGAAGGTGAAGAGCATGGCGAAAAACAGATGAAAACAAAAGCTCCCCTCGTCGTGGCTGTGGCAGTCGTCGTCGCTCCAGAGACAGTTCCACGCCGGCAAGAGAAGAAATCCGAAAGACACCCCGGCCGCCGCAAACTGGGGCACGGCGATCCCCAAGAACACCATGCGCCGCAGGATGAAAAAGACGCCGAGCAGCGGGCAGATCGCTCCCACGAAGAGGGAGCCGTAAAAGCTGTTGGCAAATAGTGCCAGAATATCGCTCATCATCTCGATCATGACGCGCCCCTCATCGTTGGAACTGTTCGTCGATCTGCGTGGGCGAGAGCATCTCGTCCACGCTTCCCCGCTCGATCCGGCCCCGGTTGACCCAGATCACGTCGCGCACGTTGTCCCTGATCGTGTCCATCTCGTGGCAGATCAGCACGATGGCGAGGCCCTTTCGGTTGAGATCGGTCAGAAGTTGCATCACGGCCGCCTCGGCAGCCTGGTCGACACCGCTCGTCGGTTCGTCGAGAAGGAGCAGGTCGGGCCGCGCCATGAGCGCCCGCGCGATGAGCACCCGCTGCTTCTGCCCGGCAGAGAGATCGGCGAAGAGCCTTTTGCCTGCCGACGCCATACCGACACGGTCGACGCACTCGGCGAGATAAGCCTTCTCGGCCGGCGCCATCGGCCTGAGGCGCGCCATGCGCGGGTAGGCGCCCATGGCAACGACCTCGCTCACGGTGACGGGAAAGATCGGATCGAGAACCTGGATCTGTGGAACATAGCCTAGCGTCGGCCGTTGGCCGGAAGATGTCGGCCGTTGGCCGGAAGATGTCGGCCGTTGGCCGGAAGATGTCGGCCGTTGGCCGGAAGATGTCGGCCTTCGGCCGGCTGACGCCGCGAGCCGCACCGTTCCCTGGAGCGGCTTGAGCTGGCCGATCATGCCGCGAAGGAGGGTGGTCTTGCCCGCGCCGTTGGGTCCGACGATGCCGAGAAAATCACCGCGCCTCACGCAGAGATTGACGCCCGAGATCACGGGTCGCTTGCCGTACCCGAAAGCCGCGCCTTGTAGCTGCAAAAGTTCTTCATGGGCGTCACTCATTGTTCAACTCTTTCTCGATCTCTTCCGGTGTGAGCACCCGCTTGCCGAGCGCCCGCAGGATCGACGTGATGTTGTGCTCGACGAAATTGAAATACCCTTTCGTTTCGGGGCGCCCGCCGCTCATGTTGGGCAGGGTGACCACCTTGATGCCGCTCTTCTCCTTGAGAAAGCGGGGGTACTTGTTGGAATAATAATCTTCCTTGATCACGAGCTCGATCTTCTCGTCCCTGATCTTGCGCAGGAGCTTGGCCATGTGGCGCGGCGTGGGCGCGATGCCCGGTTTGGGTTCGATCTCGCCGCAGACCTCGAGGCCGAAGTGCGCCGCGAAGTAGGACCACGACCGGTGGTAGGTGATCACCCTGACGCCCTCGAGGGGGCGTGCGAGAATTTCCCAATCGGCGAGCTTGCGATCGAAGCGCTCGAGGAATTCCTCGAGATTTGCCTCGAATCTTTCCGCGTGATCGGGATAGGCGCCGCAGAGCCCGTCGCAGATCGTTTTCGCCGTGAGCCGGCCGTTCGCCGGATCGGTGTTGTAATGGGGATTTCCCTCGGGGTGGACATCGCCCTCGGCGCGGTCCGGTTGGTCGGGAACCTCGACCGGCTTGATCCGCGCCGAGCAGTTGACGAAACCGGGCGCGCCGGGCTGGATCTTTTCGTTGCGGCAGTTGTAGAGGAGATCGGGCAGCCAGGCGTGCTCCATGTCGAAGCCGACCTCGAAAAGCATGTCGGCCCTGTTGAGAAGGAGAAGGTAGCTCGGCTTCATCGGGATCGAGTGCATGTCCTCGCTCCCCTTGGCGATACTCTTGACCTCCACCAGGTCGCGGCCGATCTCGCCCACCATATAGGCGAGATCGGGAATGGTGGTCACCACCTTGATCTTGTCGGCGGCCGGAGTCGGAGTGGCCCACGCCCCCGGGCTGCCGGCAACGGAGACGCAAAGCAGAACGATCAGCGGTAGGAGCTTGCGAATGTATTGTGTCATTGTTTGTCCTCCCAAGGGGATTACCAGTCGAGGCCATGAGAGTGGCTGCCGAAGACGAAGATCCACTGCACGAAAAATTCGGAAAAGTCCTCGCCTCCAAAGGCGTCGCCGTGACGTTCGAGATCGTTGAACCGATACTGGAAGCGGAGCCAGTTGTAGTGGGAGATCTTCCACGTCACCCAAGACGAGAGCTCGCGTTCGCCCACATTGTCGTGGCGGGCCGATTCGAAGGCGCCGCCCATGAGACCCGCCGCCCAGTAGGGGCTCCACGAGTACTCGCACCAGGCGTAGCCGCCATAGGCATCGCCCTCTTCGATCGCCTCGTCATCCTCGTGGAAGAAGGTGCCGTGGCTCTTGAATCCTTCCACGCCGAGAATGAACTCCCGCCGCGAGGCGGGATCGGTCCACTTGTAGGTCACGTCGGCGCCCGCCACGGTCTGGCGCGTCTCCCACCGCTCCACCGGATCGCCTGCCGCGTCCTGGTGGAAGGCCTGGATCCCGGGCGCCCAGAGACAGCTCGCCCCCACCTGGAGGCTCGAGTTGTCGCTGAGGTCGCCGTATCCGGTGAGCCGGCCGTTGTAGGCGAAATTGTCCATCTGCCTCTTGCCGTAAGGTTCCACTTCGTCGTGTTCGTGGCCGTGGCCGCCCCAGATCCTGTGTCCGTGCCCTTCGAGCTCGTTGTACACGCCCGCCGACCAGCGCAGGGGGATCTCGTCGGTGAGGCCGAACCACTGGTGGACCTCGACGCCCGTCGAATTGACGCTGCCGCCGACAAAGTCGTAATAGACGAGTGGTTTTTCCACGAAGGGGAGCTCGTGATCGTGGCGCTGTCCGAACTTTCCGAAGTCGGCGAGGATCTTACCCGCCTTGACCGAGAAGTTCGCCGGGAGACGGTTCATCACGGCGGCCGCTTCGACGATGGAGGCGTTGTGGTCCTCGTTCCCCTCGACGATCACGTAGGCATAGCCGAAGGGATCGATCTGTGCCGAGAGATTGATCTCGGCCGCGCGCAGCCAGAAGCGGTCCTGGTGTTCGCCGCTGTCGCTGCCCGTCTGGCGGTTTCCGATGATGTCGATCGCCGCGCCCACGGCGGGGTTGAAGGTGCGCGAAAAGCGGGTTGTCTGGCCGAGGTTGCCCATCAGGCCGGGCGAGGCGCCCATCGACTGGCCGGCGGCCGGCTCGCCGGCGCTGTCCGACTCGGTCCGCGGCGGCCGGCTCGGGGGAGTTTGCTCGAGATCGCCCACCTCGAGCTCGAGAGCCTCGATCCGCTCGAGAAGATCCTTGTTTGACGGCGCCTCCTTTTCGTTCTGGGCGTCGAGGGCCGGACCGCACCAGAGTGCCAGTGCGCCAAAAAGCAGGGCAATCAGTAGAATTCTGAATGAAGTCACTTTTCTTCTCCTGTTGATTAATTCTGAAATGGAAACAAAGCCCAACCGAAGTGACGGCATCCTCTCACAGGGATGCTTTCGCCGATCAGAAGGGGAATTTGTGCCGTCTCTGAGATTGACTCGGTCTGAGTTTCATTCAGACTGAAACAGGAGGTGCCCGGCAGGGGGGAAAGGCGTGGTGTCTGGCAGCAGGTGTGACGCCCCTGTCCTGAAAAAGAGGGCTTTCGTCACAGAACGCCCAGTCGGTCAGCTCGACCGGTTGAGTCGGCTCGACGTTTTCATGGGAGCGCAGAAGCTGGCACTGAATGCAGTTCTCACTGTCGTGGCCGTCGCGCCCGTTGCGGTGATCGTCTCGATCGTTGCAGCCCGAGGCGCAATGGTCGTGCCCCCCCTCGGAGAGGTGGAACCACGCGGGTAGCCCGGACAGCGCCAGGACCGCGAGGCCGACGAGAAAGGCAAAAAGAATTTGCCGTTTTCCGGACATGGTCTCCACCGACGAGAAGAAAACACGAAAATCGTACCTTCTTTATTAGTCCCCTCTTTCGTGCCTGTCAAGGGCGGACCGTGTCTTCCGCCGGTCTTGACGCTGAGGACGATCCCTTCGATAATGGAAGGAAACAACAAAAGGGAGGCAAAGAGCAGCGATGATGGAAAGATTTCTGTTCCGCGTGACCGGCCGCGTGCAGGGTGTTTTCTTCCGGGCCTGCACGCGCGATGCGGCTCTCGAGATCGGCGTGGCCGGCTGGGTGCGCAACAGCCCCGACGGCAGCGTCGAAGGCGAAGCGTTCGGCGAAACCGATCGACTCGAGCGATTCATCGCCTGGCTCCACCGGGGTTCGCCCCACAGCCGCGTCGACGGCGTGGAGATCACCGGCCGTCAGGAGTTTGCCGCCCCGCCCGAGGATTTCAGCGTCCGGTACTAGCGGAGACACAACGCACGCGCCCTCGTCTATACCGAGCCCGCGCGGGCTCGGTATAGACCGTCGAGCGACGAGCTCTCCTCCACCCTAGAAGGAAATCACCCTCCCCTCATCCATGTACGTCCCCTGGAAAATATTGTCGGGCGCATCCACGGCAAAGGTGATGTTCCACGTGCCCACGGGAATGGTGCCGTAGTGCAACTCGTAGGGGGCGAGATCGAAAAGCGGGCCCACGTAGGTGCGCGACACGCCCGGCACCCAGTGCCACGGTACGGTGAAAACCCAGGAGTAGTAGCTTCCGCCCTTCTTGGCGATGACCCACCAGTCCTGGGGATCGCCCTGCATTTCGCCATCGAGCAGGGACACGGTCAAACTCACCTCCGCGGTCTGCTGGACGACCACGGTGCCGTCCTTGCCGTCGATCTTGATGTCGGGGATCGGATCGACCGCGTCGACCAAGATCTGCTGGGCGGTGGCGTTGTTGTTCTCGTCCGATTCCGAGATCACATCCTTGTAATCGACAAGAGGACCGATGTAGTACGTGCCGATCGGCGTGTCCGCCGGAATCGCCATGCCGGCGTTGGCCGTCACGTCGATCTCTTCGCCCGCTTCGAGTGAGGGGATATCGACTTCGCCGAGGACAAGGGGTTCGTCGGAGGTCGTGATGTCGGCATCGCTGGAGAGATAGAACTGAATCTCGAACGACGTGCAGCGCACGTTCCCCTGATTCACGATGCGCAGGTCCACGTCATCGCCGATCTCCTGCCCCGGAAGGGCCTGCGCCGGTCCTGAAAAGGAAACGACGGCGAGGTCGGCGAAAAGGTCATAGCCGCCCAGAAAGACGCGCACTCCGCCCGTGGGGCTGGAAGAGGTGTCGTAGTAGCCGCACACGATGTCGTTGATCGCGTCGTTGTTCCAGTCGCAAACCACGAATCGGGAGTAATGTCCCACGTCGATCACGACGCCGTCGTAGGTTTCGAGGGTCGTGGTTCCGTCGAACACCGGCGCTTCATCGGAGCCGATGTTTTCGAAGTAGTGAAGGTTTCCATAGGTCTCGCCCACGAGGAGATCCTTCTTGCCGTCCCCGTTCCAGTCGAACACAAAGGGGCTGGCGCGCGATCCCACGTCGAGGGCGCTCAAGCCGTTCTGGATCTGCACGGCGGTCGTGAAAAGGGGGGCCCCATTCGTGCCGGTGTTGATGAGCAGATAGACATAGCCGTTGTCGTCGCCCACGAGCAGGTCTTTTTTGCCGTCGTTGTCCCAGTCGCAGATGTCGGGCGACGAGGAGTAGCCCACATCGTAGGTGTTGCCGTTCAAGAGGAGATTGTCGTAGCCGTTGAAAACAGGATCGGCGTCGGTGTTGGTGTTGAGATAGATGCGGATGTAGCCGTCGCGCTCGCCCAGGATCAGGTCTTTCCGTCCGTCTTCGTCCCAGTCCACTACTCGTGGAACGGAGCCGATGCATCATCCATAGCTGGTCGTGATCGGCGTTCCGCCCGATTCGATCCGCGAGCCCCCGTTGAACACGGGATCGGGATCGGTCCCCTGATTGAGAAAGAGGTACACATATCCTTGCGTGAAGGCGCTCACGACGAGGTCTTTTTTACCGTCGTTGTTCCAGTCGACCACGGTGCAGGCCGACATGATCTCGACTTCGAGCGGCGCGGAGCCGTCATAGACCTGAAGGGGGGGATTGAGTTGAGGCGCATCGGCTTGGACCACGCCTGTGGTCATAAATAACAGGACGGCCGCGACAACAGAGACTTTCATGGCTGACTCCCGATTAAAAGTGCTTAAAAAACCTGCGTCGCGATCACTCCACGCGCAGAACCATCAAATTCGTGAGCTCAGTGTACGGTCCGCCCCAGGGGCCGACCAGCGCCTGAAACGGATATTCATCGCCCGTGCTCCAACCGAGCGGCACGGTGGCGGAATGAACCAGGATGCCGCTCGACGGCACGGCGCCGAGCGCGCCCTGCCAGAGCAGCGGCCAGAGGAGATGAAAATCCCCGTGCTGGGTGCTGTAGGGTGGATGCCGGATCCCCGCGCCGAGCGCGACGACCACCGGCGCGGCGGGCCACCCCGCCACCTTGATGTCGATCGTGGAGCCGGGGATTACCGCGCCATCGTGATAGAGGTGGTAGTAGAACTCGTCAGCGCCCATGTCGGCGCTGCCGAGAGCGGTCCGCGGGTCGCCTTCCATGTCGAAAGCCGGAAGACCGGCTGCGGCGGCGTCCCCCGCGTCGCGGCAGGCCGAATCCCAGCGCAGGTGGAAATCACCGGCCGAAGCCTCTTGAAACGACGGGGGAAGAGAGATCATGCTGCTGCCCCAGTTCAAGGTGCATCCTGAACCGATATAGACGCCCCCTATCCCTCCGGAGACATTGGAATAATCGGCCGAGAGGTTCGACGGTGAGGCCCAGTTGAGCAGGGCGATCTCCAGACCGGAGGCGGCTGTATTGTTCCACAAGATCGAGTTCGCCAGTTCGGGCGAGGCGTCGGTGTGGCAGTAAACGCCGCCGCCGTAGTCGACGGCCGAGTTGCCGTAGATCGTGTTGTTCGTGATCTGGGGCGTACACTGTGGTCCGGCGCACCAGATCGCCCCCCCGCCGAAGTAAGCGATGTTGGCGTGGATGATGTTGTTCGTCACCAGGGGCGCCGCGTCGAAACAGGCGAGGCCCGCGCCGCAGAAGTTTTCGTTTTCCTTGATGATGTTGCCCGTGATCGCGGGGCTTCCCGCCCAGCACTGGATCCCGCTGCCCCAGTTTTCGACGATCACATTTCCCACGATCGTGGGAGATGTTTGTTCGCACAAAACACCGCCGCCGTAGAGCGTTTGATTGGGCGGATCCAGCATCCAGACCACGAGTCCCGCGCCGTTGCGCACCGTGAATCCCTCCAGCACCGAGTCGACACCCTCGCCCGATCTGAAAGCGACCACATCGCCGGCCGCATCGCCGTCGATCGCGGTGACTGCCGCGCCCTTCTCGCTTTTGACGACAATCGCTTTTCCCAGAAAATCGAGATTCTCCTTGTAGACGCCCGGGCGGACGATCACCGTGTCCCCGCCAGCGGCGGCACCGATCGCGTCCTGAATCGTGGCGTGATCGTCGGGAACAAAAATCTCGGCGGCGCCGGCGCCGATGGAAAGAAGAATCACAAAAAACAGGCATGCGGCGAATTTCATAACCCTCCTCCTTCAAAAGTATCATTCCCGTTGCAGAGCCGTTCGCTATCCCGTCAAAGCGACCTCCCTCTGCTCGAGGACTGCTCCCTGATCGCGATTCCATCAAGAGGAGAGAGTATAACATATCGATTGGATTTTGTCACTTCATGCTCCGGTGAAAGAGAGAGTTATGGCCGAAAGTCGGCACTGGGAGAGAACTGACCTGATCGATTTTGGCGGCAGGCCTGGCTGCTTTGCCTCAGCGGTTGGGTCAAGCCGCCTCTCTTGGCCGGACGACTCGTCCTGCTCAACTCATCCCTTGGGAAACCATTTTTCTTGTCGTGCCTCAGCCACGCTTCTCGCAGATGAGAGTAGAGAGACAAAAAAATCCTATTTTCACCATCTGCAAGGAGACAATGCCATGAAAACGACGATCGAAACCACGATGGGCGAGCGCAGGTGCTCGCGGAATTTTTCCTGGATCGCAACCCTGCTGATCGCGGCCGCCCTGCTGGGCGGGTGTGGAGGCGGCAGCGGCGGCAGCCGTGGCGGCAGTAAGAGTCCCGGCGTCTACTCCGATCCCACCGTGACGGAGACACTCGAAACGCTCGGCATTGACACGACCGAAGGGCCGCTGCTCGACGAGGGCGGCAACACGATCCCCGAGAACTACTCGCCTCTCGGCCCGCAGTTCGAGATGAACAAGATCAGCGAGCTGGTCGTGCTCGGTGTGGAGACCACCAAAAGCCATGATCCCATTACGCTGTGGGATCTCGAGAATTCGAATCCCCAGAGCCCGGAGCTCTTGACATCCTTTGGCGGGTCCGATTATTCCTGGGCTCTTGAGAAAGGCTCAAATCAATGGCTGCAAACGCAACGTGCCGGGATCGGTGCTGATCTGGACGGAGACGGTCGAGAGGAGCAGGTTTACGTACACAACGACTATAATGTCTTATGGTACACGGTCATCGAGGACGAAGACCATGGCTATGCGAGAACCTCCGGGCTTTGCGCCGTTCTTCCATGGAAGGTCGAACACCTGAGCATCGCCTCTGCCGATGTCAACGGCGACGGAGACCAGGAGATCGTCCTGGGCTATTCGGCTACCGGCGTAGGATTTCTGGAGGTACTCGACTATTTCGAGCCGGCCGCGCTAATAAGATCGGCCGCCTGGTCTTTCCATCCCCAGCACCAGGGCGATCTGCTGATGCTGGAGATCGCCAGCGGCAACATCGACTACGATCCGGAGGACGAACTGGGAGTGGTTGTCAACGAGACATTCACTTGGGGCGCTTTAGCCGGATGCAGCAGCTATGTGCTCGATGTCGACGGAACCACGTTCTCCGAGAAATACGCGGGTGCGATCACGGCCGGGGGCTATCTGGCAGAGTGCGGCGACGTGGCCATGGGCGACCTCGATGCCGACGGCATGGACGAGATCGTTTTCGCCGGGTGTCCCCTCCCCAGCTCCATAGACCAAATTTTCTATTCGCTGGTCTCGCTGGACTACACCGCCTACGGCCTCGAGCAGGACAGCGCGTTCATGGAGTACAACGTTGAAGGCAATTTGACACAGGTGCTGGTCATGACGCCCCACGTCAACCTGGTGGACTTCGAGGGAGACTACGCCTGCGAGGTGCACGTGAACAACCTCGTCTTCCCGGACTGGAAAAACCACGATCCGTGGTCGTCCCCTTTCGAGCTGGACGACTGCTACCTCCCCGGGCGGGTCCAGGAATGGAGCTTGGCCAATCACGCCTTTGCAGTCGGCGACTTCACCGGCCCCGACTACACCTCTACCTACTCCGGTTCCGAGGAACCGCGCCGCCAGGACCTCGCCGTGGTCGCGCGCGGATTCTCTAAGGTCTCGATCTGGGGTATCGCCGGCGCCGATCCCACTATCCGGATTCTGAGGGAGATTCCGCTCAAGAACTTCAGCGAAAACTCGGATGTCATCCACCCGCGGCTGATCCCCGTCAATACCGACGTCGACGGCACGACCGCCGAGTTCGTCGAACACGAGTACGTCCTGACCGAACCGGTCATCCTGGCGGTGATGGCGGCCGCGCCGAGCATCACCGGCCCCGGCCAGAACAAGGATGCGAACCTGACAGAGTTTGGCGTATCGAGTGGGCACGGCTCGGGCGGCGAACGCCATTTCACCTTCACGGCCGGTCTCATTGTCGGATCGGAATTCGAGGTCGGCGGACAGGGCTATGACATCGAACTCGATTTCGGTTTCGAACTGGAGAGGACCACATTCACCAACTCCATGGTCACCTGCAGCGAGGGGTACGGTGCGGGCTGGAGGAATAACACGGTCGTCTGCACGTCCGTGCCCTACGACATCTACCGTTACCGCGTGATCCAGGATCCCGCACCGGAGAACATCGACAAGATCGTCGAGGTCAGTGTGCCCCGGACTCCGTTCACGGGAATACACGGAGTCGGTTTCTACAATGAGGCTGTCGGAAAGGATGCGGTCAAGGTCGACACCAGTCTCCTGAAGCACACCATCGGCAGACCCTACACCTACCCCACCAAGCAGAAAATGCTGCAGCTCACCACGGGCGGTAATGGCCTCTTCAATCCTTCACTGGCGGGGGCCGCAGGTCCCTCAGACGGTTTCGCCTATCGTGGCATCAACGTGTGGACCGAGGTCGGCCACACCCTTTACACAGGCGGCTCATTCGATTTCTGTGCTAAATCCACCGGTGTCTTCAAGATTGGCGGACGTTTCGGCTTCGGCGGCGGCCACACCTGGAGCTGGACGACCGAGAACGAGAAGAGCTATATGGGGGTCGTCGGCTCTGTCGACGAAGTGAATTATCTCCACAAGGCCTTCAAATGGGGATTGTTCTGCCACTGGCACCAACCCGATAACGGCCTGAAATACCAGGTCATCAACTACTGGGTCGAGTAAGGATTCGCCTCGCACTGAACATGCGCCGCGTCCGGACCTTTTGGGCCGGGCGCGGCGTGTGTTATTCGGCAACCACTCGGTACGGGATTCTCAACCCACCCCACCCACCTGAGTACCCATCTGCCGAGAGTGAAGCGCCTGTCGGACGATGAGCTGCCGCCAAATCCACGCCCTGCGCGGACCGCTTCTTCGAGATCACTCAGGGCGGCCAGAGAGCCGGCTTCAAATCCGGTGGCTCGGAAGGCAGAGGCCGATACTTTCCAGAAAAGCCCGGATCGCGGGCGCACCAAAAAAGGAAACCGGCGCACCCCAGTGCGCCGGCTTCCGAATTCCGTTTCCTAATTCCCTTTCCTAACGTCCCCTTTTCTGCTCCGGAGTTTCCTCCGTTGCCAGAAGCAACTTTGGCGGTCTGCCAAAACTCCCACGCTTTCCGCCATCTCTCTTTTTACCTTTTCGGCAATCGAAAGGCGGGGCTTTAATGATAAATAAATTTGTATTGATGTGCTCTAACTGACTGTTATTTCATTACCTCGGCAATGTGCTCCATGGCCTGATCGATCTCTTCCTTGGTGATGATCAGCGGGGGCGCGAAGCGGACCACCGAATCGTGGGTCTCCTTGCAGAGAAGGCCCCGCGCCATGAGCGCCTCGCAGTAAGGGCGCGCCTTGCCCGACGACTCCTTGATCTCCATGCCGATGAGCAGTCCCTTGCCGCGCACCTCCTTGACGTGGGGGCTGTTCATGTTGCGCAGGCAGGTCATGAAGTACTCGCCGAGCTCGTCGGAGCGGGCGGCGAGGTTCTCGTCGATGAGCACATCGATCGAGGCGGAACCGACGGCGCAGGCGAGAGGAAATCCGCCGAAGGTCGAGCCGTGGTCGCCCGGCCGGAAAACACCCATCACCTCGCGCGAAGAAAGCACCATCGACACGGGAATGACCCCCCCGCCGAGCGCCTTGCCGAGGATGAGCACGTCGGGCTTGAGATTTTCATGCTGGTAGGCGAAGAGCCTGCCCGTGCGCGCCAGGCCGGTCTGGATCTCGTCGAGCATGAAGAGCACATTGTGCTTGTCGCAGAGGGCGCGCGTCTCTTCCAGATACCCGGCGGGCGGAATGAGGATGCCCCCTTCGCCCTGGATCGGCTCCATGAGAACGGCCACCGTGTTCTTGCTGATCGCCGCCTCGAGCTCTTTGATATCGCCGTACTTGATAATCCGGAAACCGGGCGCGAAGGGGCCGAAACCTTCCTTGTACGACTCTTCCGACGAAAAACCGACGATCGTCGTGGTCCGGCCGTGGAAGTTGTTCTCGAAGACGATGATCTCGGCGCGGTCCCGCTCGACACCCTTTTTCTCATAACCCCACTTGCGCGCCATCTTGACGGCGGTCTCGACAGCCTCGGCGCCGGTGTTCATGGGCAGGGCCATCTCCATCTCGCACAGAGCGGTCACCTTCTCGAGAAAAGCCGCCATCGACTCGACGTGGAAGGCGCGCGACGCGAGGGTCAGCTTGTCGGCCTGATCCTTGAGCGCGTCGATGATGCGCGGATGGCGGTGCCCCTGATTGAGGGCCGAATAGGCGGAAAGCATGTCCATGTACTTCTTGCCTTCCACATCCCAGACCCAGATTCCCTCACCCTTCTCGATCACGATGGGCAGCGGGTGGTAGTTGTGCGCCCCGAAAGTCTCACACTGCTCGATCAGGTGCTGAGTGTCCGTTTTTGTGGTCATGGTCCGTTCCTCTCAAAAGCTGCTGCCCAATAAAAAGCGCCCACTATGGCGTGTCGGCCCAAATCGGGCACAATCTAATGCCCCGGAGATCCCCTGTAAAGGGCTTTCCGGCCCGAAAGCACGATTCGGCCCCATCCGCCCTAAAAACCTCGGTCATCATTGATGTTCGCCGCTTCCTCCGGAGAGGATTTTCCCCTATCATATCCTCCGGCAAGCGGTTGCCCCGCGGGAGAACGACCATGAAAAAAAGTGAACTCAACGTCCTGCTCGTCATCTGTGTGATCACCTTCAGCCTGATCGCCTTTTTCTGGTGGCTCGGTAAACAGGCCACGGAGAAGGAAATTCTCGATGTGGATCGAGCGGAAAGCGACGAAATCCTCGAGACGGGCTGGGAGCTGGCCGGAATCGCGATCGACGCCGGCGGGGGCGCGCCGATCGCGGGCCTCAAGATCCGCGTCTGGAACCGGGACAAGGCCCGCCCCCAGGAGGGATCGAAAGGGTTGATCGTTGCCACGACCGACGACGAGGGGCGCTTTCGGTTCCGCAATCTCGAAATCGACAGGCTCGCCCTCGATACGGACCACGACTATTACTTCGCAGAGGATCTGGCCGCTCTCCACCCCCTGCTCGAAAAACCTCCCGAACCGGTTCGGGAGCCGGTGGAAGGGGCGGGAGCCGACGATGGGGCCAGCGTCGCCGATGGCGAAACCGTCGCCGATGGCGAAACCGCCGCCGGTGGCGAAACCGTCGCCGACCGCAGAGAGGTGACGGTCTCCTTCACGAAGGGCGGCTCGATCCGGGGGATGGTGATCAGCGGGGCCGATTCACCCTGCGCGGGCGCCTTCGTACTGCTCGCCGCCACCGACAGCCGGGGGCCGCGACGGACCTGGAAGATCGATACGGACGAGACCGGTTCCTTTCTCTTCGAGCGCCTCCCGCCCGGCCTCGAGGCGGAGCTGACCGCATTCTATCGGACCGAGGCTCCCGCGATCAGGCAATCGGTGCGCATCAAGGCGGGAGAGAAGACGCCGATCACCCTCACGCTCCAGCCACAGGCGACATTGACGGGGACGGTGCTCGATCCCGCAGGATCACCCGTGCCGGGGGCGCTGATCTTCCCCTGCAGCTCGGGGGCTGACCGCGCGCCCTTCTGGGGAGACCTTCCCCTCTCCGAGAGGGACAAGCTCAAGGCGGGCCTGATCACGCGCACCGGCCTCGATGGAACGTACCGGCTGACCGTGGGCAACGCGGGCCCCGACGGCGCCGACCGAGCGGTGGGCGCCTTTGTCGTGGCCGCGCGCGCCGAGGGATTCCTGACGAGCTACTCGGCGGAAATTTCGGTCGCCGAAGGTGGGCCCACACCGCGCGTGAACGATATCCGGCTGCGTCTCTCGGGCGCGATCGCCGGGACGGTTCAGAACGCCGCGCACAAACCGATGGCCGGTGTGCGCGTCTCGGCCGTGGCCACGGCGGGCGCCGGGACCTTTCGCGCCGCGGGACAGACCAAGGCTGACGGCAAGTTTCACCTGAGCCCCGTGCCCAAGGGGTCGTCGTCGACGCTGACCTTCAAGGCGCCCGGCTTTCCCGAAAAAACGGTGACCGGCGTCGCCGCCGACGGCGAATCGCTCACCGTCCTGCTCATTGCGGGCGGTTCGCTGAAGGGAACGGTCAAGGCGGCCGACAACGGAAAGCCGATCGCCGCCTTCCGCGTCCTTTTCAAGCCCGTCGGTTCCGACCACCGCCGGATCGAGGCGCGCACCGGCGCCGACGGCGGATTCTCGATCGACACACTCGCCCCCGGTGTCTGGGACCTGGCGATCTCCGCCGACGGATACAGAACCGCTTCCGTCCGCCAGATCACGGTCAGCCCGGGCCAGGAAGCCGCACCTCTCGCCGTGGTTCTGGAAAAGTCGACCCTGATCAGCGGCACGGTGCAGGCTCAACCGGACGGAAACCCTCTCGCCGGGGTGCGCGTGACACCCGTGCTCAAGCGGTCCGACGGTTTTTTCGAACAGATGCCCGAAGAGGCGGTGGTGACCGATAAAAAGGGCGCCTTCAGCCTCAGCGGCCTCGAGCCGGGAGCGTGGTTTCTCGACCTCTCGCGCGAGGCGCCGCCCCTTGTGTGGAGGCATGGGCCGGTCGCACTCGCCGGGGGCGGGTCGATCAGCGATCAAAAGATCATCCTGGCGGCCGGCGGCGGACAGCTCGACGTGGCCGTGCTCGGCCCCGACGGCAAGCCGCAGGGGGGAGCCCTGGTGGAGGTGGCCATCGCCGGTGAGCTGAGACTCTCGGCCGAAGGCGGCAGCGTCGCCTTCCGAACCGGCGCCGAGGGAAAGGTGAGCATCGCGCCCTTTTCGCCGGGCCGCAAGACGCTGCGCGTCTCGCTCGACAAGGCGCTCGATCAATCGGGATCGCTCGTTCATTGCGAAACGAGAACACTCACCGTCAAGAAGGGCGAGACCACGGCGGTCACCGTCTCCTTTGCCGCCACGCCCGCGTGCCGTGTCTTCGGGACGATCACCCGCGGCGGCGGAAAGGTCGACACGGGACGGGTGGTGGCCGTACCGATCGTCGGATCGATGCCCGACATGAAAATCGCCCGGCGCACGGCGATCGACAAGACGGGAAACTACGCCTTCGGCGCCCTGCCCGCCGGCCGGTATCTTTTTTTCCTCGACGGCAAGGTTCTCGAGCCGCTGAGCCGCAAGGCGGTTTTTGTCGATCCCAAGATCTGCGTTCCGCCCTCGGCGAACACGGAGGCGTCCAAAGACCCCAAGGCGGGTGTGTTGCGCCGCGATTTCGACGTGGCTGCCGGCCTGATCGCGGGCACGGTGGTCGACAAGGCCACGGGCAAACCGCAGGCGCGCGCCTCGGTCTACGCCTACTTCCTGGCCCGGGACAAGACCGGTGTGACCGGTACGCAGGTTGGATCGTTCGTCACCGGTGACGACGGCGCCTTCAGCTTTCCGGGCCTCAAGAACGGCGAGTACAACGTGGCCGCTCTTGGACGGCCCGGCGTGGGTCACCTCGAAAAACTGATTCTCAAAGCGGGCTCGGCCCGGAAGAATCTCAAGATTCCCCTCACCCCCGCCGGGAGCCTCCTCGTCACGGTCAACGACGAGGGTGGAAAACCTCTCCCCGGAGTCATGGTGCGCGCCGAAAAATCGGGCGCAGTCATCATCACCACGCCGCGCCAGGCGCTCTGCCTCACCGACAGCGCCGGCCGCGCCGAGATCGGGCCCCTCGAACCGGGCGACTACCGCGTGGTGATCGGCGCCCCGGGCCGTGTGAGCAACATCGAACCGGCGGTCAAGGTTGAGGCGGGAAAGACGGCGGCCGTGGTGAGCCCGCTGAACAAGGGGCCACAGATCGTTCTCACCCTGCAGACCAAGGACGGCAAACCGGTCAAGCGCTGCCGTGTTGCGGTGCTGGGCCCCGGTAACCAGTGGGTTGGGCCGCCCGTGAGCGGAGGGCTCATCGCACGCGGCGAGCTTTCGAGTCACACGGGAAAGTACAGTCTCGGCGGGTATGCGCCGGGGAGCTTCCACGTTCACATTCTGGCAGATGGGTTCCGGGCAAAAACGGCACCGGTCAAGATTCCGGCCGAAGGGGCGATTCCTCCGCTGGTGGTCAAGCTTGATCCTAAGAAATGACTCTCGCCAAGGCTATGTTTAGTGGCTCGTCATCCCCCCATCGACAGCCAGAACCTGGCCGCTGATGTACGACGCCGCCGGCGAGGCGAGAAACAGAACCGTGTCGGCCACATCCTCGGGCAAACCAAAGCGCTGCATGGGGATCCCCTTGACATAAGCGGCTTTCACGTCGTCGGGGAGCTTGTCGGTCATGGGCGTTTCGATGAAGCCGGGCGCCACGGCGTTGACCGTGATCCCCCGGGGGCCGAGCTCCTTGGAGAGGGTGCGCGTCAGGCCGATGACGCCCGCCTTCGATGCGGCATAGTTGGCCTGGCCGGCGTTGCCGATGAGGCCGATCACCGACGAGATGTTGATGATGCGCCCCGTGCGCTTCTTGAACATGATCTTGGCCGCGTAGCGCGAGCAGAGCATGGTGCCGCGCAGGTTGATGTTGAGGACGAGATCCCAGTCGTCGTCCTTCATGCGGAGAAAGAGGCCGTCGCGCGTGACGCCGGCGTTGTTGACCACGATGTCGAGGCGGCCCATCTCTTCGAGGGCGGCGTTCATGAGCCCCTCGGCGTCGGCGGCTTGTGACACGTCGGCCCTGTAGACCATCGCCTTGACACCGGTGGCGCGGATTTCGTCGGCTGTCTGCGCCGCTTCGTCCTCGAGAACGTCGGAGATCACGATGTCGGCGCCGGCGGCGGCGAGCTTTTGGGCGATCGCCTTGCCGATTCCCCTGGCCGATCCGGTCACCACGGCCACTTGTCCGGCGAGATGGGTCATTTCTTTTGCCTCCTCTTTGGCTCTTTAACCGAAGATCTTGTCCTTGGCCAGCTGCTCCACCGATTTGATGCAGTGGCGCACATCGTCTTCCGTCGTGAAGGGGCCGCACGACGCCCGGAGCGATCCGCCCATGTCGAAGGTGCCGATCCCCCTGTGCACGTGGGGCGCGCAGTGGAGCCCGGTGCGGACGGCGATGTTGTAGTCCACGTCGAGGAGCGCGCCCGCGTCGAAGGCCTTGTACCCCTTGATGTTGAAAGCGAAGACGGGGAGATGGTTCTCCATCGAATCGCCGCAGTAAAGGTCGACCTCGTCGATGGCGGCGAGCCCCTCGCGCAGGATCGAGGCGAGCCGGTGCTCGTGCTCGAAGATCTTGTCCATTCCGCGATTCTCGATGTAGTCCTGGGCGGCCCAGAGACCGGCCACTCCGGCGAGATTGACCGTGCCGCACTCGAGGCGGTGGGGAAAGAGGTCGGGCTGGCCGAGCACCGCCGACTGCACGCCCGTTCCGCCATAGCGCGACGGCTTGATGTCGACACCTTCGCGCACGAAGAGCCCTCCGATCCCCGTCGGACCGAGGAGCGACTTGTGCCCGGTGAAGGCGAGAGCGTCGATGCACATCTCTTCCATATCGATGGGAATCATACCCGCCGTCTGGGAGGCGTCGATGGCGAAGGTCACCCCCTTCTCGCGGCAGATGCGGCCGATCTCGGCGATGGGCTGCTTGGTGCCGATCACGTTCGAGCCGTGGTTGACGATGACGAGGGCCGTGTCCTTCCGGATCTTCTTTCTGAACTCGTCGGGATCGATAAAACCCTGGCCGTCGAACTCGATGCGATCGACCGGGCAGCCATGCTCGGTCTCGAGGTGATAGACGGGGCGGAGCACGGAGTTGTGCTCGAGCGTGGTGGTGATGATGTGCTTGCCGTCGGGAACCAGACCGAAGATGATCGTGTTGAGCGCATCGGTGGCGTTGTACGAGAAATTGAGCCGGTTGAAATCGCCCTTCCCGTTGAAAAAGGCCTGCATGCGGCGCCGGCAGTTGATCAGCATCTCCTCGGCCTGCGCGGCGAGGTCGAAGCCCGACCGTCCGGGATTGACACCGAACTCGTGATAAAACTTGACCATGAAGTCGAGCACTTCGCGCGGCTTGGGATAGGTCGTGGCTGCATTGTCGAGGTAGACGAGATCTTCCATTGTTTCCTTCCTCTAAGGGGAGCGTTCCAATCAACGACGGTTCCGGACCCTCTATTTTGCCGGAGAACGAAGAGCGTCGACAACCGAAAACCGGAAATCAGGTAGAAACGCTGATCTCACTTGAGGAATATTTCGCGGAAATACTCTTGCCACTTCTCGTATTCGTCGGCGGCTTTCTCGAAATCGACAACCATGGCGCGGAAATCCTTGCCCGGAACCTTGACGTAGTCGGGCCGCTTGACGGCGGGCCGGAGCGGAATCTGGGCCGAGTCGGCAAAGGCGAGCTTTTCCTCGACCTCGGTGCTGAGGATGTAGTCGATCAGCTTCTTCGCCGCCTCGGGATGGGGGCAGTCCTTGATCATGGCCACCGAATTGGGAATGACGATCGTGCCCGGTTGGCCCTCGGCCTGATCGGGATAGATCGCTTCGACGGGAAATTTCTCGACGCGGGCCACGTTGAAATCGTCGGTGTCGGTGAAACCGAAGGCGAACTCCCCCTTGCGCACCATGCGCATGAGGTGGGCGTTGCCGGGCAGGAGGCGGGGATCGTTGGCGAGCAGGCTGTCGAAGAAGGCCTTGGCCTCTTCTTCGCCGAGAAGCTGGAAGAGGATCGTGCCGTGCGTGGCCGTGGTGCCGGTGAGCGGCTTGGCCAGGCCGCAGTTCGCCTTCCACTTGGGATCGACGAGGTCGGTGTACGACGTGGGCCACGCCGTCTTGTCGGGAAGAAGGTCGGTGTTCACGATGAAGATGCGCGCCCGCGCGGCGAATCCGGTCCAGTACCCTTCCGGATCCTTGAACTCATCGGGAATGTCCGCCGCGCTCGGAGAGGTGTAGGGCTGGAGGGCGCCCAGCTTCTTGAGGCGCGCCGTGAGCATGAGCTCGTTGTTCCAAAAAACATCGCACCGCGGCCGGCCCGTATCCATCTCCTCCACGATGCTGCGGTAGAGGCCGACGGTCTTGTTGGCTTCCAGGTCGTACTTGGCGCGCACCTTGAGGCCGCTCTCTTTTTCGAACTCCTCGATGAGAGGACGGGAAAAGTTCTCGTCCAGGGCGACGTAGACGACCACGTCTTCGTCGGCGCAGCCGGGCAGGGTCAAAAAAAACACTCCGGCCAGGACGATCAGGAGTGAATACGCGGTGCTCTCCGCACACTGTCGGTTTCGATGACTCATCTGCAAATCCTCCTTGGGTTTCTCGGATACGGTCGGTTTCGCGCCATGATACCGAGGCGCCGAATGCAACGAAAGGGAGACTCGATAAATACCGTCCGTCGTTGCTCTTGGACGACTTATTCGAATTCCTGCGATTCGAACCACTCCCGGAATTCGGTCGCGGTCCGACCTTCCCAACCTGTCAACTGCTCCAGGCATTTCGCGAATGGGTAGTCGTACGCGGATACGAGTTCGCCACAATCCTCCCAGATTTTCAGAATTTCCGGCACTGCGCTCACGTCGCCGCGCTCGGCCAGATAACGGCAATAGTCCCACGGCCGGTTGTGAGACGCCATGATACGGAGCAACGCGGCGGTTCCGCGCGGATCGTCGATCTCGACCAGAGCGCGCGCCATGTCGTCATCATGCCGCGCCCTTTGGCCAAGATTCTCGAAGATGTGCTCGTGAAGCAAGTCGTAGGCCCGCGGTCCGCCGATGCGGGCGAGCGCCAGAAGGATCGTGTCCGTGTAGACTCCTCGTTCCATCCGGTCGATCTCCAGCAGGGAGAGAAGCGTGTCTGCCGCTGCAGTGACGCGCAGTTCCCCGATGGCGGTGACGATCTCCTCCAAATTATCGCCCGCGAGGTCGGCTTTCAGTGCGGCAAGAAAAGCCGAACCCGCTTTTTCGCCCCCGAGAGATTTGAGCCCCCGCACGGCGTCGTCACTCCACAAGCAGCGCGAGAGGACATCGACGAGAGTTTCGCGCGTTCCGGGCGGCGGGCCGTTCCACGCCAATCGCGCCAGTCCCTCGACGGCACCGTGGGAAGGCACCCCCTCGATCAACGGGGGGACCGCGTCTGCCACCCCCGTATACCCGAGCGCGCAGTACACGAAGAACGTATGCGGATCACCCCAGGACGTGTCCTCGAGCATTTCGAGAAGATAGGGCACTGCCGCGCCACCGTTGCGTCCGAGAACCATCGCAGCCACTTCGCGGGGCGATGTGGGAGTGCCCGGATCGAACGGATTCGTCGCCCACCGGAGCGACGCCTTGTCCTGTGAGAGCCCGGCGAGCAGGGGTATCATCTCCGTCCTGTCTCCCAGATCTTGCGCGGTCTTGCCTCTGGTCACAGGATTGGAGCAGTGAAGCCACTTGCACCGCTCGCGAAGCCTCGGTGGCATGTCGCTCGTCGCCAAGAGGCGATCGCGCCGCGCTTCGTACTCGCCGAGAACCTGTGCCGCCTCGTCGCAGTCGGGGTATTCGATCAAGAATCGCAGCAAGGCGGTCGGAGAATCCTGCTCGAGAGCCGCTTCCAATCGGAACCGGCGCACGGCATCGCGGGCTTCGGCCACGCGAGCATCGCGGGCCTCGGCCACGCGGCGGGAAGGATCTCTGCTGTAATTTCTCGAGTACGACAAGTATGACTCAAGGGTCGCCTTTCTTGTTGTCTCGGACCAGTGCAACTCCTCCAGGGCCGCGCTGGCTTCCTTGCAGTCTTCCGAGGCGGCGTCGTTACCCAGAACCTCATCAAAAAACCTCTCGAAAGCGGCGATGGTGTTTTCGGATTTGGCCCGCTCGATAGCGAGGGACGAAAGGCGCTTTTTGATCATAAACCGGAACGAAGACCATCTCGAATCCGCCGCCCAGTCCTCGTCCAGGAGACATTTCAGGCCGAGCTCCCCCTCTCGGGCTTCGGTCTCTTCAATCAAAATGCGCTGTACGTTTGCTTCCCCCGATCCGCCTCCGCTTTTCAAATATTCGAGGGCTAACGCGGGATCGCGGGTCCTCTCGACTTCGTCCTCGAGTGCTCGGCGTTTTTCGAGCCGCGCCTCAACTGGCGAACGATACGTTTTGGATGCTTTCGGTTCGGTCTCGTTCTTTCTAGGGGACGCCTCGGCCCAACCCATGGAAGACCGCGCGTAGCAGGAGACCGTTGTTGAAACGAGGACGAGCACGAACAAGACGCAGAAGGCCTGAATCAGCTCCCCGGGTACGCGCCGGCAGTGTCTCATCGATCTCCTCGGAAGCGGGCACGGATATTCGAGCCGGTGTTGTTTCGTCTCTGATGTGACACGCATCGAGTTCGCTCCAGTTTTCGAGGATTTACCAGGTCCCTTCCACGATATAACATGAATCGCACTTGTTGAGAACTCGCCGATCGGGAGACGCGGGATCAATTTTCGAAGACGCTCGATCGAAATCGGATTACAAACCCTCTCTGGGTCACCTTTTTACTTACTCGTAAA
>Ga0180429_10000866_pt1 | contig 26310 bp, 15 predicted proteins | sample SS_ome_FD_132428 | JGI IMG/M metagenome (GOLD analysis project Ga0180429, IMG submission 132428) | Hypersaline lake sediment archaeal communities from the Salton Sea, California, USA - SS_1_S_1 metaG | ecosystem: Environmental > Aquatic > Non-marine Saline and Alkaline > Hypersaline > Sediment ...
ATGAGCAACACCGTCAGCGGCAACCTCATCGGGCTCGACCCGGACGGGACGCGCGACTTCCGCGTGCAGGCGATGGCCATCTCGCCCGACTATGCGGTGGACAAGACTTTTTTCGCCGGAAACGGATCGAGCGGGACCTACCCCCTCTACAAGACGATCGACGGCGGCGCGAACTTCACGCCCATCGATCCCGGATTTCCCATGGCGCGCTGCCTGGCGATCTCTCCCGACTACGCGTCGGACCAGACGATTTTCGCCGGAGTCCTCTTCGGCGTCTGCCGTTCGACTGACGGAGGATTCGGCTGGGAACTGGTCGGCATCAACGGTCAGATCGTGCACTCCGTCGCCCTCTCGCCCGGTTTCGCTTCGGACGGCATCGTCTTCGCCGGTGTCAGCGAAGCGGGCGTCTACAAGTCGACCGATTTCGGCAACACCTGGACGGCCGTCGGAAACGGACTGGGAGACGCCACGGTCAACACTCTCGTCCTCTCCCCCAACTTCACCAGCGACGGGATCCTCTATGCGGGGACCAAGAGCCAGGGTCTCTTCAAGTCGACGGACGGCGGAATCAGTTGGTCCTATCTTGCCCTTCAGGGCACGTTTTTACTCTCTTCCGCCATCTCTCCCGATTTCGCCTCTGACGGAACTCTGTTTCTCGGAACCTGGGAAGGTGTCATGAGATCGACCGACTGGGGCGCCACGTGGGAGAGAGTTCAAAATGTGCACCGCCGGGACGACGAATCGGAGTTCGTTACCTTCACGGGCAACTGGGGACGTTATCACGATTCCTTCACGAGCGCGTCCACCGTTTCGGTGACGGGCAACGCTTTCGCTCGAGCCAAGTTCACCTTCTACGGCGACTCGGTCTCATGGATCGGCGCGCAGTCGAGCTTTGCCGGTTGGGCCTGTATCTATATCGATGGCGATTTTCAGAAATACATCGATCTCTACTCGCCCACCATGGAGTACCAGAAGGTCCTCTTCACGGCCACCGGCCTCGACTACGGACCCCACACGATCACCATTCAGGCGACGGGAACCAAGAACAGCTCATCGACGGGGACGAGCATCTTCGTCGACGCTTTCGAGTACGGGTACTGAGATGATTAGATCCTTGCCCATCCTCGTCGTCATTGCCGGCCTGCTTTTCTGCGGAAGCCTCGGGGCGCACACGCCGCACGATGTGGTCTACTCGGTCTGCGTGAGCCCTGATTTCGAGACGGACAGAACGGTTTTCTGTTCCATCGACTACATGTCGAAATTTCTCGTCAAGTCGACCGATGGCGGATTGACGTGGACTCCGTCCCACACCGGGCTCCCTTATTCCAAGATCATCTGCATGGCCATGTCGCCCTTCTTCGACGAGGATGGGACGATCTTCGCGGGGCTTCAACATGGAAAGGTTTACCGGACCGTCGACGGTGGAGACTCGTGGGTCGATTCCAGCATGGGATTGAGCGGCCTGTTCATCACCGCCCTCGCCGTGTCTCCCGATTATCGAGCCGACCAGACCGTCTTTTGCGCCGTGAAAGATGTGGGTGTCTTCAAGTCGACCGACGGCGGTGTGACCTGGGCGCCGCGCAACGCGGGCCTCCCCAACAGAACGATCAACACCATCCTCCTATCCCCTTCGTACGACCAGGATCAGACCCTCTTCGTCGGAACGCGAGGGGGGATCTACAAGTCGACCGACGGGGCGCAGAACTGGTTCAATCCGCTCGATTCGAATCTCTCCGGCTTCAACGTCACCGCCCTCGGGCTCTCGCCCGGTTACGCGCAGGACCGGACGGTCTTCGCCGGTATCTACGACTGGGGGCTCTTCAAGTCGACTGACGGCGGGAAAACGTGGCAAGATCGGAACAATGGCATCATCGATTTTCAGATCAACGCCATCGGCATCTCGCCTGACTTTCTTTGCGACCAGACGATTTTCGTTGCAACTCGAAAGGTGGGGGTCTTCTTCTCCCAGGACAGCGGAGATCATTTCCAGAACCTCAACAAGGGGCTCGACTATCAGGCTGTGCAGACAGACAGCCACTATTTCTGCTTCACCTTTTCGCCGAATTTTGCCAACGACCACGTTGTCTTTCTCGGCGCCTGGGAAGGCTTGCACAGGCTCAATCCCTGCATGACCGCCTGGCGCCACCTCGACCTCTTCGGCGAGAACATGATCCGCGATCTCGTGCTGAGCCCCGCCTTCGCGTCGGACGGAACGCTCTGGGCGGCCGCTTACGGTGGGGGGATCTACAGATCCTACGACAGGGGTGACAATTGGCAGGCGATCAACACCGGGCTCAAGTGGATGCACCCGGCGGCGCTCGCCGTGAGTCCCAACTACAGTCAGGACAACATCCTCTTCACCGGCATCTGGGACGACGTCATGAAATCGACGGTGCAGGGTAATTCGTGGTACGAGCTCGACCCTGCCAACGAATGGTTCTACTGCAAGACGCTCGCCATTTCGCCCGACTTTTCCAATGACCAGACGCTCTTTGCGGGCAACGGCGAGCAGCCGGTTCACACCATCTACAAAACAACCGACGGCGGCGACAGCTTTATTCCTCTCGATGCGGGCAGCTCGCTGATCACCTGCCTCGCACTGTCGCCCGATTTCCCCGTGGACCAAACGCTCTTTGCCAGCTCGAAAGAGGGGATCTTCCGCAGCGTCGACGGCGGAACGAACTGGAACAGCGTCTTCGACGAGTTCACCGTTCTCACACTGGCCGTTTCGCCCAACTTTTCCAATGACGGCCTCGTCCTCGCCGGAACGGTCAGGGACGGCCTCTACCTCTCGATCGACCGCGGAGCGACCTGGTTCAGGGCGGCCAATCAGATCGGCAGCGACGTTGTGAGAGACGTCGCCTTCTCGCCCGATTTTGCCGCCGATCAGACCCTGTTTATCGCCGGCAAGGGTTGCGGAATCTTCAAGTCGATCGACAGGGGACAGACATGGCAGCAATCGGGCCTGATCGGCGAATTCATCCATAGCATCGCGCTCAGTCCCGACTATGGAACGGACCAGACCCTCTACCTCGGCGGGTGGCATGGCGTCTACCGCTCGAGCGACGGCGGGGCCAATTGGTCCCAGGTGCTCAACATCCGCTATTACGACGAGTGGAACAATTTCGTCCGCTTGAGCGGAACGTGGTCGGTCTACCACGATCAGTTCGCGTCCGGTGGGCGGCTGAGCTATTCCAAGACACCGATGGATTTCGTCGAGATCGTCTTTATCGGCGATTCGATCAAGGCCTTGGGCGCCAGAGCCCCCTCGGGCGGGATCGCCGCAGTCTATCTCGACGGCCAGTACCAAAGCGACGTCGATCTCTATTCTTCCCAGCCGGAGTGGCAGGCCGAACTCTTTCAGGCGACGGGACTTCCATATTGCGAGCACACGCTCAAGATCGAGGTGACAGGCGCGAAAAATTCCACGTCTACAGGCATCAGCCTCTTCATCGACGCCTTCCAGGTCGGCGGTTTGTAGAGCAACCGCCGGCGATTGCCCTTTTCTTCCCCCTTCTCGACCCCTCCGACGGAGCTCTCTTTTTCGGCCTTTCCTGCCAGGGAGCGATTAGCGAATTTCCCCTATGGACAGAGATTAATAAAAAAATAGAATAGGGCCTTTTATCCTGACCCCCGGAGAAGCGATGTCTTCGCAAGCCACCATCGTCGATGAGATCCTGAACCGTTACGAGCGGAAGGAATCGAGCCTCATCATGGTCCTTCAGGACGTGCAGGAGGCGCTCAACTATTTGCCCGAAGAGGCGATCAACGCCGTCGCGGCCGGTCTCGGCCTGCCGCGAAGCCGCGTTTACTCGGTGGCGTCTTTTTACAAGACCCTCTCCCTCGAACCGCGCGGCCGGCACAAGATCGATGTGTGCACGGGAACAGCCTGCCACGTGCGTGGGGCGGGCCGTCTCGTCAACCAGCTCTCGGAAGAGCTCGGCGTCGCTCCCGGTGGAACGACGGGCGATCTCGAGTTCTCTCTCAACTCGGTTCACTGTGTGGGCGCCTGCGCGCTCGGTCCCGTGCTTCTCGTCGACGACGCGATCCACGGCGAGATGACTCCCCGCAAGCTCACGCGCACCATCGAGAAGTGCCGTACGGGCGAGCACGCCGGCGAGACCGGCTGCTGCGGCGGTTGCGCGCCTTCAGTCCAAACCGGCGGCGACGAGGGCCCCGGTCCGATCGGCGGCGCGGCCGAACTCGACGAGCTGCGCCGGTCGCTGCACGCCACGCGCGGGGATGAGACGGCAGTCGTCTCGATCTGCGCCGGAAGCGGCTGCCGCGCCCTCGGCGCCGAGACTCTTATCGCCGCCTTCGCAAACCGCTTCGAGGAGGCGGGGCTTTCCGACGCCGTGCGCCTCCAGTCGAACGGCTGCCACGGCTTTTGTGAACGGGGCCTTCTCGTGGTGATCCGGCCCCAGGGAGTTCTCTATCAGAGAGTGACACCCGACGACGTCGAAGAGATCGTCGAGAAAACGATCGGCAGGGGAGAGATCATCGATCGCCTCGTCTACACCGATCCGAGTTCGGGAGAGCCGATCGCGCTCGAAAAGGACATCCCCTTTTACGCCGGGCAAAAACGCCTTCTCATGAGCCGGAACGCCCATCTCGATCCGAACAGCATCGAGGACTACATCGCCGCCGGAGGCTATCGATCGCTGGCCACGGTGCTCGCGGCGAACGATCCCGAAGGGGTGATCGACGAGATCCGCCGCGCCGGGCTGCGCGGCCGGGGCGGCGCCGGTTTTCACGCCGCGCGCAAGTGGGCGTCGTGCCGCAAGAACGAAGCCGACAGGAAATTCATCCTCTGCAACGCCGACGAGGGCGATCCGGGTGCCTTCATGGACTGCTCTCTCCTCGAGGGCAATCCCCACTCGGTGATCGAGGGGATGTTGATCGGCGCCTTCGCGATCACGGGCGATCACGTCATCGCCGGCCGGACCAGAGCCGAGGGGTATGTCTACGTGAGACACGAGTATCCCAAGGCGGTGGCCAATCTCGAGATCGCCCTCGGGCAGGCCCGGAAGGCGGGGCTGCTCGGCGAAAACATTCTCGGCTCGGGATTTTCCTACGAGATTCGGATCAGCCGCGGCGGGGGCGCGTTCGTCTGCGGCGAGTCGACGGCGCTCATGACGTCGATCGAGGGAAAGGTGGGCGAACCGCGGGCCAAGTACATTCACACCGCCGAGAGCGGACTCTGGGGAAAACCGACGGTGCTCAACAACGTGGAGACCTGGGCCAACGTCCCCCTCATCATCGAGAAGGGCGCCGACTGGTACAACACGATCGGAACGGAAAAGAGCAAGGGCACCAAGATCTTTTCCCTCGTGGGCAAGGTCAACAATACGGGACTCGTCGAGGTGCCCATGGGGCTTTCGCTCCGGGAGATCGTTTTCGGCATCGGCGGCGGCATTCCCAAGGGAAAGAAGTTCAAGGCCGTTCAGACAGGCGGCCCCTCGGGCGGTTGCGTGCCCGAGGAGCTCCTCGACCTCCCCGTCGATTTCGACGAGCTGACCAAGGCGGGATCGATGATGGGCTCGGGCGGCATGATCGTCATGGACGAGGACACGTGCATGGTCGACGTGGCCCGCTACTTCATCGAGTTCCTCTACGAGGAGTCGTGCGGCAAGTGCACGGCGTGCCGCCTCGGCCTTCTCAACACCAAGGAGATCCTCGACAGGATCTGCGCCGGCGCGGGCTGCGCCGACGATCTCGACCGTCTCGAACAGCTCTTCGACGTCCTCGATGACGGCTCTCTGTGCGGGCTCGGAAAGAGCGCGGCCAATCCGGTGCGCTCCACGCTCAAATATTTCAGGAGCGAATACGAGGCCCACATCGAGGACAAGCAGTGCCCGGCGGGTGTCTGCCGGGAGTTGATCACCTACAAGATCGATGAGACGTGCAACGGTTGTAACCTGTGCCTCAAGGCCTGTCCGCGCGAGGCGATAACAGGCGAGAAGAAGAAACCCCACACGATCGACGAGGCGCTCTGTGACCGCTGCGGGATCTGTGTGGCGAGCTGCAAGTTCGATTCCATCATCACCGTGTGAGGGCGCGCAGTGCGCGCATGAGCGTGCGCGATCGCGCGTACAGAGCGGAGAACAAAGGGCGATGACCGAAACCTTGACAGAAACCTTCACGATCACCATCGATGGCCGCGAAATCGTGACCGCGCCGGGTGCCAAACTCCTCGAGGTGATCGGCGACATGGGGATCGACGTGCCCACCTTGTGTCACCACGACGCGCTCGAACCGACCGGTGCCTGCCGCCTCTGCGTGGTCGAAATCACCCACGCCGACTGGAAGGGCTGGTCGGGGCTGGTCACGTCCTGCCTCTATCCCGTCGAACCGGGGCTCATCGTGTCCACACGATCGGACAGGGTCGTCGCCACGCGCCGCACCCTGCTCGAGATGCTCCTCGCGCGCTGCCCCGACGCCGAAGAGGTGCGCCGGTTGGCGCGCGCCGAGGGGATCGAGGAGAGCGGGTTTACGCCTCCACAGGGTGCGGACAAGTGCGTCATGTGCGGCCTCTGCATCCGCGTCTGCCAGGACCTCGGCCCGGCTGCGATCGCCGCCCTCGGAAGAGGTTCGGAGAAGGAGGTCGGTCCGCGGCCCGACAAGGTCGGCGAGGATTGTACGGGATGCGGCGCCTGCGCGCTCGTCTGTCCCACGGATGAGATCGTTCTCGACCGGAGTCGCAACGTGACGCGCATCTGGAACCGGGAATTTGCACTGCCTCCCTTCGAGGTCGTGGCCGACGTCTGCCGCGGCTGCGGTGTGTGCGAAGAGGTCTGCCCCCTGTCGATCCCGCGGGTCAAGGCCTTCCGCACGGGCGCTCTCGTCGCGGCGATCGCGCCCGACGTCTGCGTGAGCTGCGGCCTCTGCGCCGGCGCCTGCCCCACCGGCGCGATCCGCAGAACGAGCCCCGAGACCCTTCTTGCCGACGTGGACGTCGAAGACCGCGTCGTCGCCTTCGCCTGTCCGCGCTCGGTGCTTCCCAACGATCAGATCGCGGTCACCGTACCCTGCGTGGGCCGCGTCGCGGTGGAAGACATTCTCGAGTGTCTGGCGCGCGGCGCCAGGGGTGTGCTCGTCGTGGGCAGGAGCAAGGAGACCTGCGAATTCGGTCCGGGCGAAGAGATGGCCGCCGAAAGGGTGCGCGTCTGCGAAGAGCTCGCCGCCCTCGCCGGCCTCGGCGCAGGTCGCGTCCGGTTTGTCGAGCCGCCCGCCGGCTTCGACGGTCCGGCCGCAGCGTGCGCCGCCATGGAGAAGGAATTCCCGGCCACGCCGCTCACCGAGACCTTTTCGATCGATGGCGGTCGACCGGCGCCAACGGGCATGGATCGCGCCAGACAGATCATGCAATGGCTCCTCGACCGGGATCGGCTCGCACCCCGCGTTCCGTCCGATCTGGCGGCGCTCTTCGGCGGCCCCGCCGCGGGAGAGCTCGTCTATCTCGGCGATCTGCCCGTCGTCGACCGGCTCCTCTCGCTCATCGTTCCCGACGGGGGGATCCGGTCCCTCTTCGAGGACGGCGCCGCCCTGCTCAAACAGAAAGGCATCGAGGCGCGCGCCGTGATGACCGCCCGCGAGGTGGCGGAGAGCGGCGCGCGGCGTATCTACGCATACTGCGCCGATGGCTGCGCGCCCGCCGTCGGCGATGGGGTGGAACTGATCACCTTTGACCAGTTGGCCGGAACGGCGCCTGCGTCACCCGCCTCCTGTGAAGAGTTCCGCTTCGAGATCAAACAGAAGGAGCGGGCCGAACTGATCGACGCCATGGAGTCGCAGAGCGGTTTTTGCGCCTGTCCGGCGCAACTCGCCCAGTTTTCGATTTTCGGCCGCGAAGGAGCCTGGCAACAGGGCCTGCGGTCCCGGCCGACCATGGCGTTCCAGGACTCGATCGGTGCCGGCAAGGGTCCGCGCAACGAGGAGGGGAGATCATGACCGACCAGAGAAGCGACTACAGACTCAGCCAGCACCCGATCCTTCCGCCCCTGCCCGAGCCGGACATCGAGTTTTTCTTCAACGGGAAAAAACTGATGGCGCGTCGGGGCGAGGTGATTTCATCGGCGCTTTACGCGGCGGGGATCTCCGTTTTCGGCCACCACCACTCCGATGGCGGCGCCCAGGGAATCTTTTGCGTCAACGGCCAGTGCTCCCAGTGCACCGTCGTCGCCGACGGCCGGCCGGTCAAGTCGTGCATGGCGCCCGTCACGCCCGGCATGCAGGTCAAGAGCTGCGAGGGGTGGCCCGAGCTCGGCGACGCCGGCACGGAAAAGACGACACCCGATGTGGACGAATTCGAGATTCAGGTCCTCATCGTGGGCGGCGGCCCGGCGGGCATCAACGCGGCGATCGAGCTCGGCCGGCTCGGTATCGGCGTGCTCATCGTCGATGACAAGGCCGAGCTGGGCGGCAAGCTCAGCCTTCAGACCCATAACTTTTTCGGTTCCGTGGCCGATTGCTGGGCGGGCACGCGGGGCGTCGATATCGGCCACCTTCTCGCCGCCGAGGTGCAGAAGCTTCCCACCGTCAAGATCTGGCTCGACGCCACGGTGGTGGGCGTCTTCCACGACGGCAAGATCGGCGTGGCGGGACGCGAGGGCTACCGGCTCGTCAAGACCGACACGGTACTCATCGCCTGCGGTGCGCGCGAAAGGAGCCTCAGCTTTCCGGGAAGCGACCTGACCGGCGTCTACGGTGCGGGCGCCTTCCAGACGCTCGTCAACCGCGATCTGATCAGGTCCTCGAAACGGATCTTCATCGTGGGCGGCGGAAACGTGGGCCTCATCGGCGCCTATCACGCCTTGCAGGCCGGGATCGATGTGGCCGGCCTCGTCGAGGCCCTGCCGCGCTGCGGCGGGTACAAGGTTCACGAGGACAAGATCAAGCGGCTCGGCGTGCCGGTCTGGACGTCGCACACCGTTTTGCGCGCCGAGGGCGACGAGCGCGTGGAGCGTGTGGTGATTGCCGCCATCGACGAGAATTTTCAGCCCCTCCCCGGAACGGCGCGCACCTTCGATGTGGACACGCTGCTCATCGCCGTGGGACTGTCGCCCGTCGACGAGCTCCTCCAGAAGGCGCGCGAGTACGGCATGAACGTCTACGCCGCGGGAGACACGGCCGAGATCGCCGAGGCGTCGGCGGCGATCTTCTCGGGCCGCATCACGGGACGCCAGATCGCGCGCGACCTCGGCATGAACGTGACCATCCCCGACGAATGGGAACCGCTCGCCGAGATCCTGAGGAGCAAACCGGGCGAGGCGGTGCCCTTCGTTCCCGACGAATGGAACCGCCAATCGGCCGACGTCTTTCCCGTGATCCGCTGCGTCCAGGAGATCCCCTGCAATCCCTGCTCCGAGGCCTGTCCCCACGGACTGATCAAGGTCGAGCCGTCGATCATGGCTCTGCCCGAGTACACCGACCATTGCGTGGGCTGCGGCCGGTGCGTGCTCGCCTGCCCGGGCCTCGCCATCAATCTCGTGATGAACGATTACGATCCCACGGGCAAGACGGCGCTGCTCATGCTGCCCTTCGAGTTCGTCGACGGGGAGATCCCCTTCGGTACCGAGGTGACGACAACCGACATGGAAGGCAACGCCGTCGGCAAAGGACGGGTCATCGCCATGCGCAAGCGCGACGATCAGGACCGCCGCAGACTGCTCCTTCTCGAGGTGCCGAGCGAGCACAAGCTCGAGGTGGCCGGTTTCCTCATGCGCGAGCCGGCCGACGGGACGCCGGCCGATGACGCCGCCATCGAGAAGGACCCCTTCATCTGCCGCTGCGAACGGGTGCGCAAGAGCGACATCGTCCGCGAGATCCGCGCCGGCGTGCGCGACATGAACCAGCTCAAGGTCGTTGTTCGTTCCGGAATGGGGGGCTGCGGGGGCAAGACGTGCACCGAGCAGATCCTGCGAATCTACCGCGAGGAGGGCGTCGATCTGTCGGAGGTGACCGTCCCCTCGATCAGACCGCTTGTTGCCGAGGTGCACCTCGGCGATTTCGTCAAGAAGGAGGAAGGTGAGGGTGGCAAAGAGGAGTAACGCATACGATGTGGTCATCGTCGGCGCGGGAAGCGTGGGCGGACCGGCGGCGTGCTTTCTGGCCCAGGAGGGGCTCAAGGTCCTCGTGATCGAAAAACGGCCCGCCTCGGGCCAGGGTGACAACAAGGCCGCCATCGGCGGCGTGCGCGCCACCCATTCCGATCCGGCCAAGATCATGACCTGTCTCGAGAGCCTCGAGATCTTCACCACCTGGGAGGAGACCTACGGCTTCGACGTGGGGTGGAAGCCGGGCGGTTACTGTTTCCCCGTCTACACCGATGCGATCGAGAAGACGCTCAAGGGGATCTTGCCGATCCAGAAAGAGTTCGGCCTCAACATCGACTGGGTCGACGCCGACAAGGTGGCCGAGATCGTTCCCGGTATCTGCCGCGACGGGCTGGTCGGCGGCACCTATTCGCCCGAGGACGGCCAGATCTCTCCCCTTCTGGCGGCGGTGGCTTTTCAGCGCGAGGCGCAGGCCAAGGGCGCGGACTACCATTTCAACGAGAGCGTGACCGGTTACGTCAAGGAGGGCGCGCGCATCACGGGCGTGGTCACCGACAAGGCAACCTACTCGTGCGGCACCGTCGTTCTCGCCGCGGGCGCCGATGCCTCCGAGCACTCGGAGTGGATCGGCACAGAGATCCCCGTAACGCCCGACGCGCACGAGGCGGGGATTTCGGCCCCTGTGGAACCCTTCCTCGAACCGCTCGTCGTCGACCTTCGGCCGGGACCGGAAGGCAAAACGGCCAACTTCTACTTCGGCCAGAACAAGGAAGGCCAGATCATCTTCTGTTACACGCCCAAGGATCTCTTTATCGGCCAGGACCGCGAGAGCCTCTCCGAGTTCCTGCCGATCCTGGCCAATCGCATGATCTCCCTCGTGCCGCGCCTCAAGAACCTGCTCATCCGCCGCGTCTGGCGCGGCTGCTATCCGATGACGCCCGACGGGATACCGATCGTCGATCGCGTGGAGGGCATCGACGGTCTCGTCCTCGCCGTGGGCATGTGCGGGCAGGGATTCATGATGGGGCCGGGGATCGCCAAGAACGTCACATCGATGATCGTGAACGGCACGCCGACCCTTCCCGCGGAGGTCCACAAGGCCTGGCGCTATGACCGCGATTTCTACGCCGCCAAGACGGAGGCGCTCAAGTAGGGCGCGTCCGATCGACGTTGATTGGTCTTGGATGGAAAATACCCATAAACATTTAAATATCAAAGACAAAGGAACGGCCATAAGTTGCGTCTCCACTTGTCGATGAGATTCTTTCGGTAATTACTGATAGGGTCTTTTACTTTTTTAACTTGAACGTTAGGTGAGTGTTAGGTATCTTTCGTCGGTCTTGAAAAGTGGTTGGAAAAGCCAGCTCCGGGGCTTCATACCGAGCATCAAGTTTTCGATTCAGCACGAAGAGGGGATAGATTTATGCACCTGCATCAGGGGCTCACCGACGAAGAGTTGGTTACTCAACTGACTAAATTCAAAGGGCTTAGGGACGATCGCGACAGGGAACTCGGTTTTTACCTCCAAGATTTCGACAGCCGCGGCCTCTACCGAAACTATGGCTGCTCGAGCAGTCATCACTTCGCTCTCGCCAGATTGCAGATTCCGCCCAGAAAAACTCACGAACTGCTTCATATGACCTTGGGGAACTCGAGCCAGGTGCAGGACTAGATCGAGTTCGTTGATCACAGCCCCTCTCTGCCAACCGTCCGGGGTTGAGTGCATTCCATGAGTAAGCCGGCGAAACAAAGGCACCTTCCAAACCGCCTTAGCCGTGCTCTCTCCTCCGTCTGTGAAGAATTTCCTCTCGCCGAAAAGTGGTTGATCGCACCCTCGCACAGGGTGGGTGATCAGTGGATCGAGACGGTCGTCGCTTCGGGAAGACCGGTGGTGAACGTGCGCGTCTGGACCCTGAAAGCTCTTGCCCTCCACCTGGCCGGACCTCTTCTCGCCAAGAAGGCGCTCGAGAATCTTCCCCCGTCGGTCGGACCGATCGTGGCCGACCTGGTCTGGTCCAGATCGGCGAAGCGCAGGGCGGGCTCCTATCTTTCAGGGCTCGAACCGGGCTGGGGTTTCGCACAGACTCTCTACAGAACGATCAACGATCTCAGGCTGGCCGGCGTCGAGCCTGACGGGATCGACACCGATCGATTCGAGGTCGAAGCCAAGGGAGCAGACATCAAGACAGTGCTCGCTCAATGGAATTTGTTCCTCGAAGAACTCAGCTTCGCCGACGACGCTCAGGTTCTTAGTCTCGCACGATCCCGGCTGACGGCCGACCCGGGCTGCCTACCCGCCGGCCTCAGACTCCTTCACCCGGCCGACGCCTTCGAGAGTGCGCTCGAAAAGGATCTCATCGACGCCATTCCCCAGTCGAGCAGGCAGACCCTTCCCGTTGACGAGACACAGACCGCGACGGACGAAGGGGCCGAGGTATTCCTCTTCCGGGCCTCGGGCGAGATCAACGAGGTGCGCCACGTCTTCCGTCGCTGTCTGGAAGAATCGATTCCGCTCGATCAGGTCGAGCTCGTTCATACCGATTCCGGGACCTATCTCCGCCTCATTTACGAAACCCTGGCGTGCACCTCGGAAAAAGCGGCGACCTTCGAGATGGAGATGCCCGCCACCTTTGCCGAGGGGCTGCCTGCCCGCTTCATGCGCCCCGGGAGAGCGCTCGCGGCGTGGGTGTCGTGGAACAGAAGGGGCTTTCTCCAGAGGACGGTGGGCGAGATGATTCACGAGGGGCTCCTGAAGGTGGGCTCTTCCGTCGGATCGGAGACGCGATTCTCCCATCTCGCCGGGCTTTTCGGCGCCGTCGGGATCGGCATGGGGCGCGATCGCTACATCAAGCAGATCGGCGACTCGATCGCCGCGTCGAGAAAGAGGAGTGGGCGGGAGGCGGGCGGCGCCGAGTCCGACGGCGGTACGATTGCGGAGAGGCTCGAGAAGAACCGCGACGATGTGGCGTGCCTCGAGCTTCTCGAATCGCTCGTAAAAAAACTGCTCCGTGCCGCGCCCGATCCCGATGCGGCTCCGGACGCGATCCTCGAGGGGGCGCTCTCTTTTCTCAAACACTGTGCGCGGAGTGTGAACCGCTTCGACCACAACGCTTTCGATGAACTCACCCGCAAGATAAGGGAGACCCTCGCCTTCATCACCGATGGCGGGGTGGGAGCCTTCGATGCCTGGGATTGGCTCGAGCGTCTTCCCGACGAGGTGCGCGTCGAGGGGAGCGGACCGCGGCCCGGCCGCATTCACGTCTCCAACATTGGCGCCGGCGGACACTCGGGCCGGCCTCACACCTTCATCATCGGCCTCGACGACGGGCGATTTCCGGGCGTGGGCGCACAGGATCCGCTCCTTCTCGACGGCGAGCGCAGGCACCTCTCTTCCGAACTGGCCACGGCCGAAAAGCGCCTCAAGAAAAAAACGAGCGACTTCGACCGGCTCCGCGCGCGGCTGCGCGGCACCGTTTCTCTCGGTTTCTCCTGCCGCGACCTGGTGGGCGACCGGGACCTCTTTGCCGGACCGGCTCTTCTCGATGCCTTTCGCGATCTCTGCGGCAAGAGCAGCGGCGATCACCGCGATCTCGACAGGTGGCTCGACGCGCCGGCCGCCTTCGTACCGGCAACGAACGCCCAGGCGATCGACAGCGGAGAGTGGTGGCTCTGGCGCCTCTGTGGAACCGGCCGGGTGAGGGGCGCTCGCGACCTCGTGGGCGAGCGCTATCCGTTCCTCGCCCAGGGCTTTCGGGCGGCCGCCGCGCGGCGGGGAGACTCCTTCACCGCATGGGACGGCGCGGTGCCGATCGCCGGTACGGACCACGATCCTTTCAGCGAGGGAGGACCGGTCCTGTCGGCCAGTGCCCTCGAAAGGATCGGGACCTGCCCGCGCGCCTATTTCTTCCAGTACGTGCTCGGGATCAAGCGGCCCGATGAACTGGAGATCGACGCGGCGCTCTGGCTAGACCCCCTCGCCTTCGGTTCCCTGCTCCACGAGGTCTTGCATTGCTTCATGTGCGAGCGTATCGCCGCAAAGGAACTGCCCCCCTCCTTCGAACGGGACTGGTCCCGCCTGCGGGCGATCGTGGCCGAAAAAGCCGCCTCCTATCGCGAGATCCATCCCGTGTACAGCGAAAGCGTTTTTCAGGCGCAGGCTCGGGAACTGGAAAAGTCGGCACGCATCTTTCTCCGCGACGAGGAGTCGCACTGCCAAACGAGGCGTCCCCTCTTTCTCGAGGCGTCGATCGGTATGAGCTCGGTGGGGGACGGGTCGGGCATCGATCGTGCCGAACCCCTGCGGCTGCCGTTGCTCGAGGGCCGCGCGATCCGCGTCCGGGGACGGATCGATCGGATCGACGAGATCGTCGGCGCGGGGGGGGCGGCCTTCGAGCTCTGGGACTACAAATCGGGCGGTTCGGGAAAATACACCGATGCCGCGGTCTTCGGCAATGGGCGCGTGGTCCAGCACGCCCTCTACATGGCGCTTTCGGGAGCCCGTCTGCGCGAGGAGGTCGCGGCCGATGCCGCCATCGAGCGGTTCGGCTATTTCTTTCCCGGCGTGCGCGGCCGGGGCGAACGCCTGACGTGGACGGGCGAAGAGCTCTCTCAGTGGCGTTATGTCGTCGACGCCCTCTGTCGCGTCGCCCACGAGGGCGCCTTCCTGCGCACCGTCGAGCCGGACCGGTGCCGCTACTGCGATTTCCTCTCCCTTTGCGGGGAAGAGCCGGCCGCAGCGTGCAAGAAATTGGCCAGCCGGTCCAACAGCGCTCTGGCGCCGCTCCTGGAGTTGCAGAACTATGACTAAGGCAGAGCAGAGACTGCCCCCCGATCAGGAGGTGCGCGACCTCATCAGGTCCGATCTGGACAGATCGCTGCTTGTGGAGGCGGCCGCCGGGACAGGCAAGACGACGAGCATGGTGGGCCGCATGGTGTCTCTTCTGGCCGAAGGACGGTGCACGGTCGGCAACCTCGCCGCCGTTACCTTCACGCGCAAGGCGGCCGCCGAGCTGCGTTCGCGCTTTCAGGCCGAGTTGGAGGAGGCTGTCCGCGCGGCGACGGTTCCCGGCTCCGGGACCGATCCCAGCCCGCGTACCGCGCGCCTCGCCGCGGCGCTGGCCGGAGTGGAGGGATGCTTCATCGGAACGATCCACAGCTTCTGCTCCCGCCTTCTGAGGGAACGTCCCGTCGAAGGGGGGGTGGCTGTCGATTTCGCTGAAGTCGAGGACGACGAGGACGCCCAGCTCAGGGCCGACGCCTGGGAGCAGACCACGGCGCGGCTCATCGCAACGAGCGATCCCCTTCTCGACGAGCTGCGCACCCTGGGGATCGAGACGAAGGACCTGAGCGCCGCCTTCGGTCGCTTTGCCGATTTTCCCGACGTGGATGAGTGGCCCGCGCCCGAAACGCCCCTCGGGGAGACGGGTGACGTGAGGCGGGCGCTCGAGGATTATGCGCGCCACATGGAGACGCTGATCCCCGCCTTTCCGTCTCACAGGGGTTCGGACAAGCTTATGGATCGTTATTGCCAGGTGGCCCGGCTGGTGGCGCAAGGCGACCTCGACGATCGGGTGGAGCTCAAGGAGATCGTCGATCTCTTTCTCCCGCGCACGGCGATGACGCAGAAGTACTGGGCCGATTACCAGAAGAAGGGCGGATCGGAAGCGGGAAAGGCCGAGCGCGAGCGGTGGGAGAAATTCGCCAAGGACCACGCCGCCCCCTTCGTGGAAAAGTTTCAGGCGGCGTGCTACGCACCGATCATGCGCCTCTTCGCGCGCGCGCGCGCCGCCTACGACGAACTCCGCCAAAAAGGCGGACTGCTCAATTTCCAGGACATACTCCTGAAGACGGCCGCCCTTCTCCGCTCGGGGTCCCACGTGCGCCAGTATTTCCGTCGGCGCTTCTCTTTTCTGCTCGTCGATGAGTTTCAAGACACCGATCCCGTTCAGGCGGAGGTTCTGCTCCTGCTCACCGCCGACGATCCGGCCGAAAACGACTGGAAACGCTGCCGGCCCGTTCCCGGCTCGCTCTTCGTGGTGGGGGACCCCAAGCAGTCGATCTACCGTTTCCGTCGCGCCGACATCGTGATGTACAACGAGGTCAAGGAGATCCTCGTTGCCAGCGGCGGACGGGTCTTGTCGTTGAGTACGAACTTTCGCACCGACTCGCCCGTCGTGACCTGGGTCAACACGGTCTTCGACAAGGAGTTCCCCGAGGCGGCCGATGATTTTTCGCCGCGCCACGTGCCGCTCGAACCGTGGCGGATGGCGCCGGACGCAGCCGCGACCGGCACCGATCAGGTCGGCGTCGACAAGGTCGGTGGGGTGCGCGTTCTGGCCGTGCCCGAGGAGCACAAGGTCAATGAGGGGGCGATCGACTTCGAGCGCGACTTTCTGGCGCGGACGATCCGCGCGCTGGTCGACGGCGGGGCGGCCATCGCCGATCCCAGCGAATCGGACGGCCGGAGACCGGTCCGGTTCGGCGATTTCCTGATCATCGCCGGCAAGAAAAAACACCTCGGGCTGTACGCGCGCTCCCTGCAGGACCTGGGCGTTCCGGTCCAGGTTACGGGCGGCGGCGGTCTTAAAAACGTGGACGAGCTCGGTCTCCTGCATCGCTGTCTGGTGGCGATCAGCCGGCCCCACGATCCGGTGGCGCTCGTTGCCGTTCTGCGTAGCGAACTCTTCGGAGTGAGCGACGAGACCCTCCTTGCTCTCACCAGCGCCGGCGGGAGGTTCTCCTTTCTCCACAAGATTCCCGCGCAGCTCGCCGGGGACGATCGCGATCTGCTTCAGCGCGCCTTCGGGGAGCTCTCCGAATGCCACCGCTGGCTGGCCAAGCTCCCCCCTGCGGCGGCCGCGGAGAAGATCGCGCGCCGTCTCGGACTCCTGCCGCGGGCGGCGGCCGCAGCGGGGGGTGATGTTCAGAGCGGGACTCTCTGCAAGGTGTTCGAGATCTTGCGCTCCAGCCGGGCGAGCGCCTGGTCGGCGGCGGAGTTGACCGGCCACGTGGGGCGCATTCTCGATGGCGACGAGCGGCATGACGAGATCTCGGCCCGGGCCGATCAGACCGCGGCCGTTCGGATCATGAACCTGCACAAGGCGAAGGGGCTCGAGGCGCCGATCGTCTTTCTGGCCGATCCGACGGGATTCTTCAAGCATTCCGTTCACAGTCACATCGACCGTTCGGGCCGAAAGGTGCGCGGCTATCTCGCCGTGTTCGGCGAGGCGCGCGGCCCCTTTTCGCGCGGGCCGCTCCTGGCCAAGCCGGCCGAGTGGGATCGGCTCGAGGAGACGGAGAGGCGCTTTCTCGAGGCCGAAGGGCGGCGGCGGATGTATGTGGCCGCCACCCGGGCGGGCGTTCAGCTCACCATCGTGAAAAGGGCCAAGGGCAATCACTACAACGATTGGAAGTTTTTCGAAAGCCACCTGACCGCCTGCGGCGAGCTCGACGATCCCGGCCCGCGGCGCGCACCCGACGGGGCCGAAGTCGATGTGACTCTCGCCGACGTGAACGGGGCGGAGCAGGGTGTGGCGGGCAGGTGGAGCGTTCTGCGCGAGCCCTCTTACGCGGTGCGTCTCGCCTCACACGCTGCCGAGGATCGCGTCGTGCCGGGTGGCAGCGGGGAATCGGCCGGAAAGGATGGGGCTCTGAAAGGGACGGTGATCCACAGTCTTCTCGAAGCGACCATGGCCGATCGTGCCGCCGATCTCCAATCCTTCGCCCGGAGTCTCGTCGTCGAGAAGGAGCTCGACATCGCCTTTGCGCAGGTTGCGCTCGATCTCGTGGAGCGGGTGACGCGATCGGCTCTCTGGAAGCGCGCCGTCGAGAGCGGGCGCTGCCTGACCGAGGTGCCGGTCCACGTCGATCTCGCCCCGGAGGTCGCGCCGCGCCTCGACATGGTCAAGGGCGTCATCGATCTCGTTTTCAGGGAGAAGGACGGCTGGGTGATCGTCGACTACAAGACCGACGACCGATCGCAAAAGGCGCTCGGTGATCTCGTCGGCAAGTATCGCCCCCAGATCGAGCTCTATCGCAGCGCATGGGAGCGCGCAACGGGCGAAGGCGTCAAGGAAGCGGGGATCTACATCGTCCGTGCGGACCGTTACGAGACGGTTTGAAAGATGGGGCGCCTTGCGTGTATAATCGGCCCCCTTACTGGCGAAGATCTCTTTTCCGGAGTCCAATCATGAACCAGGCGCTTCTCCTCCTCACCCTGGCCGGATCATTGCTCGTCCTCTCCGCCTGTCAGTCGGATGCGAATCTCAAGGCGGGAGCAACGGGCGAAGGGACGGTCAACCTCTCTTCGAGCCCCCTCCTCTCCGAATACCGGGGAGACGTGACCGTGCTCCTCATGGGATCGCCGGGCTGTCCCGGATCGCAAGAGGCCAATCGGATCCTCAAGAAGTACGACCAATCCAAACCTGACGGCGTGTCGATCGTGCGCGTCGAGGTGCCGCCTCCGGGCGGGAGCATGACTCTGCCCGACGGATGGAATCCGGGGATCCCGTCTCTCGTCGACCACGACCGGCAGGCGGCGGAGGCTTTCGATTTCTACTATTATCCCACACTCTACATCTTCGACCGCGATGGCGATCTGCGCTTCAAGGGGGATTGTGAAGAAGGCCCTGTGGTCGATGTGGTCGGCGCACTAACGGCTGAGAAGCCGGGCGCGGAGAAGAGGAGCTTCAACAAGGCTCTCCCCGCGGCAGGCGAAGCGGCGGCGGCTTTTTCGGCGTCCACACTCGAGGGCAAGAGAGTTTCACTCGCCGATCTGGCGGGAGACAAGGCTACACTCCTCGTCTTCGGCTCGATCACCTGCCCCTACAGCAAGAAGGCGATGGTCTGCGTCCCGCGTCTGAAAGACGACTACGCCCCGAAGGGCGTCACCGTGGCGATCATCAATGCCGGCGGCACTGCGGCCGAGGTCGGACCCTTTTACGGGTCGACGACACCCGAGGTGACCGTCGTCGTTGACTCATCGAGCAATATCAGCTCCAAGAAGTACGGCGTCAACACGGTCCCCTTCTTCTACGTGCTCGACGGGGAAGGGAAGATCGCCTACAGGATGGCCTTCAACGAGGAGACGGCGCGCGAGGCGATCGAGGCGGTTCTGGGGCTGTCGGCCAAGCCGGTCAAGCCCCGTTCGGGCGGCGCCGGATGACGGATCTGATCGCGCGGAGCCGCGGCGGCTCCCAAGCAGCACATCATGCAATCTGACGAACTCTACGACATCGTCGATGAAGCGGACCGCGTCGTCGGGCAGGCGACGCGGGGCGAGTGCCACGGCAATCCGGATCTGATCCACCGGGTCGTTCACATCTTCCTTTTCAACCACGCCGGCGAGCTTCTCCTCCAGAAGCGCAGCGCGAACAAGGACATTCAGCCCGGCAAGTGGGACACGTCAGTGGGCGGCCACGTCGATGGGGGAGAGAGGTATGGCGAGGCCGCGCGGCGCGAGCTCGCCGAGGAACTGGGCGTTGAGGGCGCGGCGCTCTGCCACCTGTACGATTACCTGTGGCGAAACGAGATCGAGACCGAGCGGATCAGGGTCTTTTCTCTCGTCCACGACGGGCCCTTCGTTTATCAGCGCGACGAGATCGACGCGATCCGGTTCTGGCCGGTCGCCGAGATCGAAAGGAATCTCGGAAGCGGTCTGTTCACGCCTCTCTTTGAGGTGGGATGGGCGCGGTACATAAACTGGGCGCGGTACAAAGAATCAGAAACGCACTGACACACCCACAAAGGGGCCGTTGAGTTTCATCATCGCCTCGTTGTCGCCGGCCTCGATGTCGAATTTCACGATCCTGTAGCCGCCGGTGACGGTGACGTTATCGATGGGAATGAACTTCACACCCGCCTCGGCATCGTACATGTATCCGTAACTGCCCGCCGTGATTCCCGAGAGTTCGGCGAAGATGTTGACCTCGTCGATCGGATTGACATCGAGAGTCGCGCCGATCGTGGGAAGGCCGAAGACAAAATCCTCCTTCTCGTCGATCAGTCCGTTGGCGGTGGCGATTTCCGTTTCGAGATTGAAAATCTTGGCCTCGAGCAGCCCGCCGAGCTTGACGCAGTCGTCGATGTCGATGAACTGCCACCCCCAGCCGAGCCGGCCATACTCGAGGTTGAACTCTGAGACGACGCGCGAGCCGACGGTGTAGGTCTCGCCGTTGAAGTCGATCCTGCGGGTGAGCACGTTGTCTCCGTCGTACTCGATGGGGACGTAGTCGATCCTGATCCAGCTATCGTCGCCGGTGAACCATTTGATCCTGCCCCCGGCGAAGTTCTCGTCATCCATGCCCAGATCGTTGTCGAAGTCGATCTTTGTTCCGATGTCGTCTTCTTCGACCAGCGCCTCGAGTTCGAAACCCGGAAACCAGTAGCGGGGCTCGATTTCGAAGGCGGGCGAGGCGCATGCCGGAATCAGGGGGAGCATCAGGGCGAGCAGAATGGGCGCATGTTTGATAGACATGAGACGACTCCAACGAGGGCAACAAGAAAGAAGCGGGCGCGGAAGGCGCCCACCGATCCACTAATGAGATCGGTGCGGAGCCAGGCGGCCTGAACCGAAAAGAGAGTTTTTTCGGCAAGCGATTCGGGAGATCGGGGCCTGTTCGGAAAAGGGGGCGCCGTTGAAAAAAGGTGGGGCTCTCCGTCCTTTCCGGGAAAGCCCCACCTTGATGTTCGAGCGGTCAGGGCGGTTTATCGCCCCTTGAAGAGAGGATCGCGTTTCTCGAGAAAAGCCCCCACTCCCTCGGCCTTGTCCTCGGTGGCGCAGGAGAGAGCGTGGAGGTACGACTCGTGAGCGAGTCCCGCGGCGAGCGAACCGTCGGCGGCGCGGAGCACCGCCTCCTTGGCGTACTGAACGGCCAGCTTGGGCCGCGCCGCCAGCGCGTCGGCCAGCTTAAGCGTTTCGCCGATCAGCGTGTCGAGAGGCACGACGCGGTTGACGAGTCCGAGCCCGAGCGCGGCGTGCGCGTCGATCGGGTCGCCTGTGAGGATCATTTCCATCGCTTTGCCCATGCCGACGAGGCGGGTGAGCCGCTGCGTGCCGCCCGCGCCGGGGATGATGCCGAGCTTGACCTCGGGCTGGCCCATCTTGGCCGTCTCCGCCGCGATGCGCAGGGTGCACGCCATGGCGAGCTCGAGTCCGAAACCCATCGCCCAGCCGTTGACCGCCGCGATCGACGGGATCTCGAGCTGCTCGAGCCGGCTCAGCACTTCCTGCCGACGCCGCGTGTGAAGGCGGCCGGTGACCAGATCGCGGTCCTTGAGCTCGTTGAGATCGGCACCGGCGACGAAGGCTTTGTCGCCCGAGCCGGTGACGATGAGCACGCGCAGGGACTCGTCCGCCTCGACCTTTGCGAGAGCGGCGTCGATCTCCTCAACGGTGGCGTTGTCGGCCGCGTTGCGGAACTTGGGCCGGTTGACGGTGAGCGTCGCCACGGGGCCTGCAGTTTCGAAGAGTATGTTCTCGAACATGGCTACCCCTTGTTGTAGTCGTAAAAGCCCTTGCCCGCCTTGCGGCCGAGGTGGCCCTTCTCGATGAGCTCGTCGACGATGGGCGGATGCTTGTAGCGCGGATCGCCCAGTTCGCGGAAGAGGGTCTGCATCTTGGCGCGGTGGATGTCGAGGCCGATCATGTCGAGCAGGGTGAGCGGTCCCATGGGGTGTCCGGCGCCGAGCTTCATCGCCTTGTCGATGTTTTCGGCGTCGGCCACGCCCGACTCGTAGAGCCAGGTCGCCTCGTTGAGCAGGCAGCCGAGGACACGGCTCACGATGCCGGCGGGCGCCTCGGTCTTGCAGACGACCGGGTCCTTTCCGAGATCCTTGGCGAAGGCTTCGGCCGCGGCGAGTGTCTCGGGCGAGGTCTGTTTGCCCGGCATGATCTCGACGAGTTTCATGATCACCGGCGGATTGAAGAAATGCATCTGCACCACCTTGTCGGGCCTCTTGGTCGCCTCGGCCATGGTGCTGATCGACAGGGATGTGGTGTTCGTCGCCAGGATCACGTCGGGCTTGGCGATTCCGTCGAGCTCGGAAAAGATCTTCTTCTTGATGTCCATGTTTTCGAGAGCGCTCTCGATCACGAAGTCGGCTTCGGCCACGGCCGAGAGGTCGCCCGCCGCCGTGATGCGCGACATGACATCGTCGACCACGTCCTTGGTGATCTTGCCCTTCTCCACGCGTTTGAGAAGCCCCTTCTCCACGCGCGCGCGGCCCTTGTCGGCCAGTTCCTGGTTGATGTCGGTGATCACCGCTTCGAAACCCTGCTGGGAGCAGAGCTGTCCCACGCCGGCACCCATGGTGCCCGAGCCCACGATTACGACTTTCTTTATTGCCATCATTCTTCTCCTTTTGGATTGGTCTTGTTTTTCAAGAGTCGACGGTCCTTAGATCCTCTCCACCACGGCGGCCACGCCGTTGCCGCCGCCGATGCAGAGGCTGACGAGGCCGAGAGTGGCGTCGCGGTCTTTCATGGCGTAAAGCAGGGTGGTGAGAATCTTGGAGCCTGTGGCGGCCACGGGGTGGCCGAGGGCGATGGCGCCGCCGTTGACGTTGACGTTGCTTCCATCGAGGTCGAGCTCCCGCAAGCAGCCGAGCGCCTGCGCGGCGAAGGCCTCGTTGAGCTCGATCAGGTCGATGTCCTTAAGCTCCACACCCGCGTGCTTCAGCGCCGCGTTGACCGCCTTCACCGGCGAGAGGCCGAAGCGCTTGGGATCGACGCCGACGAAGGCATATCCCTTGAGAAGCGCCATCGGCTTGAGGCCGAGGCTGTTCGCCTTCTCGCGCTCCATGAGGACCTGGGCGGCGGCCGCGTCGCAGAGGGCGCAGGCATTACCGGCCGTGATCGTGCCGTCCTTGCGGAAGACCGGGGGGAGCTTTGCGAGCGACTCGGCCGTCATCCCCGCGCGGTAGATCTCCTCGTCCTTGAAGATGTCGACCTTGCCCTTGCGTCCCTTGATCTCCACGGGCGCCACCTCGTCGGCGAACTTCCCCGCCTTCACGGCCGCTTCGGCCTTGTTGTGACACTCGGCCGCGTAGGCGTCCTGGTCCTCGCGGGAGATTTCCATCTCGGCGCGCACGTCCTCGCTGAGCTCGCCCATGAGGCCGCCGCCGAGGGGGCAGAGGAAGCCGTCCTGGTGCATCAGGTCGAGGATCGCGCCCTTACCCATGCGGTAGCCAAAACGCGCCTTGGGAAGGGCGTAGGGCACCTGGTTGGTGCTCTCCGTTCCGCCCACGGCGACGGTGTCCACGTCGCCCGCCTTGATCGCCTGGGCGCCGAAGATCAGCGCCTGGATGCTCGATCCGCAGCGCACGTTGATGGTCACGGCGGGCGATTCGGCGGGCACGCCGGCCTTGACCGCAGTGATACGCGCCGGGTTGGGGCCCACGCCCGCCTGCCACGCATTGCCGAGCACCGTCTGGTCGACCACGTCGGCCGCGATGCCCGAGCGTTCGATCGCGGCGCGCACGGCCACGGCGCCGAATTCGGGAGCGGTGAGTTTCTTGAGCGATCCGCCGAACTTTCCGCCCGCCGTACGGGCTGCGCCGGTGATGACGACTTCTCTCATGATTTTTCCTCCTTGTCTTTGTTGATCAGGATTTGTCCTGCTGAATCGTGTCCTTATTGAAAGTGTCTGTCTATCGATTCGCCTTGCGGTATCCGAGCTGGTCCTGGGCGATGATCATCTTCTGGATGTTGACCGTGCCCTCCACGATCTGGTAAACGGCCGCGTCGCGGTAGAAGCGCGCCACGGGATACTCCGTCGAGTAGCCGTAGGACCCGAGGATCTTCATGGCGCTGTGCGCGGCGCGCACCACAGTTTCGGCGGCGCTGTACTTGGCATAACAGGTCTCGAGCACGTTGCCCAGCGTCCCCTGGTCTTTCTGCCACGCGGCGCGGTACGTGAGCCAGCGTGCGCCCTCGATCTCGGCCGCCATCTTGGCGATCAGCTCCTGGTTCATCTGGAACTTGCCCACGAGCTGGCCGAACTGCTCCCGCTCGTTGCAGTACTTGACCGCCGTGTCGAGGCACGCCTGAGCGAGGCCCACGCCGCCGGCGGCGCAGCTTATGCGCGTCTGGTTGAGCGAGCTGAAGAGGATCTTCACACCGTCGCCCAGCTTACCAAGAAGGGCGTCGCCCGGCAGGCGCACGTCCTCGAAAAAGATCTCGCCCGTGGGGAAATGGAGGGTGCCGAGCTTTTCCAAATCGCCCGTGCTGACTCCGTCGGAGTGCATGTCGACGAGGAACGCGCTCAGCCCCTTGGATCCGATCTCCTTGTCGTGATAGGCGTAGACGAGCGCCATGTCGGCCACCGGCGCCAGCGAGATCCACGTCTTCGATCCGTTGAGAATGTAGCCGTCGCCGTCGGGTATGGCCGTCGTCTTCATCGACATCGTGTCCGAGCCGGCGTTCGGCTCGGAGATGGCGAAGCATCCGAGACTCTTGGCCGCGATCAGGTCGGGGATCCACTTCTTTTTCTGCTCTTCCGTACCGTGGCGCTGAATCGAGAGCGCCGTGCCGAGGCACTGCGTGTTGAACGCCACGCGCAGGGAGGACGATCCCCGCGCCACCTCCTCGCAGAGCAGCATCTGGGCCAGGTAGCCAAAGTCGGCGCCGCCGTATTCCTCCTTGATGGTGCACCCGAAAAAGCCGAGCTCGCCCATCTGTTCCATCACCTCTCTGGGGAAATGATGTTCGGCGTCCCACTTGTCGGCAAAGGGGGCGATGTTTTCTTCGGTGAAACCTCGGGCCAGTTCCTTCATGGCCTGCAGTTCTTCGCTGAGACTGAAATCCATTATTTTGTTCCTCCGTTTGCTGGATATATGTACATCCCATCAGATTATCAATCCGGCCGGGAGAGTTCCAATGTTGACTGATAAAGTTGTGGCCCTCATCGGCGGCGGCGATTACTGTGGATTCGATGATCAATCGAGACGAAATCAGGCCGCGAGGTGACCAGGTGAAGGGCCGATCCGAAAGCGATCCAAAACCTCCCCGGGGACTGGCCGGACTCGCCCGGATCGTGGGGCCGGGAATCGTCGTTGCCGCCACCGGGGTGGGGGCGGGCGATCTCTTTGCCGCCGCCAAGGCGGGCGCCACCTATGGGCTGCCCCTCTTGTGGACCGCCCTCTTCGGGGCGCTTCTCAAGTTTGCCCTCGCCGAGGGAGTGGCGAGGTGGCAGCTCGCCACGGGATCGACGGTAATCGAGGGATGGGTGCGCCTCTTCGGCCGGGCGCTGAACATCTTTTTCCTCGCCTATCTCCTTTTCTGGACCTTCATGGTGTCGGCGGCGCTCATGGCCGCCTGTGGCCTGGCCGCCCACGCGCTCTGCCCCGCCCTGTCAGTCAATGCCTGGGCGGTGATCCACGCGCTGGCCGCGTTTGTGTTTGTCTGGACACGAGGTTACGGCGCACTCGAGGTCGCCATGAAGATCGCCGTGGGCGTCATGTTCGTCTCGATTCTCGGCAGCGCCGCCCTGCAATCGGTCTCTCCCTTTGCTGTTCTGCGCGGCATTCTTATCCCCTCCCTGCCGGCGGGATCGACGGTGCTCATCCTCGGCGCGATCGGCGGCGTGGGCGGATCGATCACGCTCCTCTCGTACAACTACTGGATCGGCGAGAAGGGATGGTCGGGGCCGGCCTGGGCGCGCGGAGTGCGCTTCGATCTCGCCATCGGCTATCTGCTCACCGGCCTGTTCGGCTTTGGTGTGATCCTGCTCGGCGCCACGGTCCTTCTTCCGCGGGGGATCCGGATCGAAGGGAGCTCGGGTGTCCTCCAGATGGCGGTGATCCTCGGCGAACGCTTCGGCCGCCCGGGCGAACTCGTCTTCCTCGCCGGGTTCTGGGGCGCCGTGGCCACGTCGATGCTCGGCGTGTGGCAAGGCATCCCCTACCTCTTCGGCAACTATGTGGGACTCCTGCGCGGCGCCGGGGCGGAGACGATGGAGCGGTACGTGTCGCCCAAGGCGGGTGTCTACCGCTGGTATGTCTGCTTCATGACCTTTCCGCCCATGTTGCTCCTGCTCTTCGACAAACCGGTCTGGCTCGTTGTCGGTTATGCGGCGCTGAGCGCCCTCTTCATGCCCTTTCTCGCCGGCACCCTCCTTGTCATGAACAACGGACGCGCCAGGATGGGAAGGCTGCGCAACGGAATCGCCGCCAACTGCGCCCTCGGCCTCGCCCTGGGGCTTTTTGTCTATCTGGCCGCGGCCGAGATCTGGAAACGCTTTTCGGCGATGTGGTCCTG
>Ga0180429_10000867_pt1 | contig 26298 bp, 21 predicted proteins | sample SS_ome_FD_132428 | JGI IMG/M metagenome (GOLD analysis project Ga0180429, IMG submission 132428) | Hypersaline lake sediment archaeal communities from the Salton Sea, California, USA - SS_1_S_1 metaG | ecosystem: Environmental > Aquatic > Non-marine Saline and Alkaline > Hypersaline > Sediment ...
CGGCATCGACGACGCAGAGGTATTGGCGGTCGTATTCTTTCATGTGTTGCATGGTTTCTTCGAGAGGTTGGGAGGGGGCGATGGTGGGGGGGTCCTGGACCATGACGTCGCAGGCCAGGAGCCAGGGGGCGGCTTTCTGATTGGCGAGGGATTCTTTGATGGATTCGAGGGTGATGGCACCGAGGAGGTTTTGATTTTCGTCGACGACGGGGTAGTAGAGGGCGTCGGTGTCGCTGAAGGCGGCGAAGATTTTTTCGAGGGGCAGGCTTTGTTCGATGGTGGGGGGGTTGGTGTCCATGACGTCTCGGACTTTGTAGGTTTTGAAGAGGTCTTCTTCGGTGATGTTTTTTCCGATTTCGTCTGCTTTTTTGGCGGCGATTTTGGCGCAGGGTGGTCCGAGCAGCTGAACGATGAGGGTGGTGGCGGCGACGACGGCGACGACAATGTGGCTGATGTCGGAGTCGAATCGTTCGCTGGCGACGATGCTGAGGCCGACGGCGACGCCACCCTGTGCGAAGAGGCAGCAGCCGAGGTATTTTCTTACGACGGGCATGGCGCCGGACATTTTGGCGCCGAGGTAGGCACCGGCGAATTTTCCGGCGCTGCGTCCTAAGACGTAGAGGGCGACGAGGTACCATGACATGGCGGCGAGGCTGTTGATTTGTAGTCTTGCTCCGGCGAGGACGAAGAAGAGGACGTAGATGGGGGGTGCGAAGGATTTGACGAGGGCAAAGGTATCGACGCTTTTTCTTGGGGTGATGTTGGTGAGGGTCATACCGAGTGCCATGGAGGCGAGGATGATGTCGAGTTTGAGTACGCTTCCGAGTCCGATGATGAGGAGCACGGAGCTGAGGGTGAAGACGAGGATGCTGTCACTGTCTTTGGTGCGTTGAATGATGGCGTTGAGGATGAATGCGGCGATGACGCCGAGTGCAACGGCGAGGGCCAGGGAGGTGAGGGCGTGCATGATGGCTTGGAGCACGCCGGCGTCTTCGTGTCCGGTGAGGATGCCTGCGACGCTGGTGCCGAGTCCGTAGAGGGTGAGGGCGAGGGCGTCGTCGAGGGCGACGACGGCGGTGGCGGAACTGGTGAGAGGTCCGCGAGTTTTGTATTCCCAGAAGACCTGAATGGTGGAGGCGGGGTCAGTGGCGGAGGCGATGGCGCCGAGGACGACGCCGAGGGCGATGGAGAGTCTGAGGTTTTGGGTGAAGAGGTAGGCGAGGATGGTGGCGGCCAGGCCGACGAGGAGGAAGGCGGCGATTCCTTCAGCCATGAGGATGGCGGTGAATTGTCGGCCATATTTTTTGAAGAGGCCTGTTTTGAGTTCTCCTCCGATCATGAAGCCGATGATGCCGAGAGCGAAGAGGTTGATGGGGTTGAGCTCGCTGACGGTAGCGGCGGAGATGACTTTGAGGCCGCTCTCGCCGATGATGAGTCCGATGACGATGTAGCCGACGATCTGGGGCACGCGTAGTCTTTGGAAGAGTTTGGCCCCGACGGTGCCGGCAAAGATGACGATGCCGAGGAGTAGTATGATATTGGGGTGGGCAACGTTGAGTGCAAGGGGTAGCAGGTTATGGGTTGGCATTGTTGGTCTCTCTTTGTGTGCGTGGCGAGGGAGGGGTAGGCCCTTGCCGTTGCCTATTGCAAATCCCTTCTTTTACCACGTAATGAGGCTGCGGTGCCAGCGAGAAATAATGGAGGTGTTCATGGGGAGGTGGGGTGAAGGGGTTTGCGAGGGGTCATGGTCGTCGGGGCCGGGGATGACGTAAGGTGAGTCTGTCATTGGAGTCGGCGGGCATATGTGACGGGTTGTTGTTGCTGGGCGGGGAGTTGGTTTTGGCGATAATATCTTAATTTGCAGTTGGTTACGGTTTTATTGTGTTGGTTTTTCGGGGCTTTGGGGTGTCTAACGGACAATTCTTCCGGATTGCGAGCCTTTCATGAGGGATTCGATTTCGCTGCGAGTGGTCAAGTTGAAGTCTCCGGGAATGGAATGGGCCAGGCAGGAGGCGGCAGTGGCGTAGGCGATGGCTGTCTGGGGCAGGTTGAGGTCGGGGGTGGTGAGGGCGAAGATGAGACCGGCGGCAAAGGCATCGCCGCCGCCAACGCGGTCGACTATATGGTTGATCTGATAGGGTTGGCAGGTGGAATTTTGGCAAGGGGCGAAGAAGGCCTCTTTTTTTGTGGCGTCGTAGAGCATGGCAGCCCAGTTATTGTGTGAAGCGGAGATGCTCTGGCGGAGGGTGATAGCAACCTTTGAGACATTGGGGTATTGTCGTGTCACTTCTCGGGCTACGTCGGGATATTTATGGATGGCGAGTTGTCCTGCTTCGACGTCGGTATGGTCGGCGCGTATACCGAGGACCTTTTGGGTGTCTTCTTCGTTAGCGAGGACGACGTCGACGAAGGGGAGGAGCTGTCTCATGGTATTTTCGGCTAATTCTTGTTGGGAGTAGTTGGAATCCCACAGCCAGAGTTTTTTTCGGAAATTCAAGTCGCAGGAGACGGTGAGTTTGGCGTTTTTTGCGGCCTTGACGGCACTGAGGGCGGCGTCGGCGGCGGCTTGGGACAGAGCAGGTGTGATGCCCGAAAGGTGAAACCATTTTGCATTGTTGAAGATGTCTTTCCAGGGGTATTCTTCGGGTGGTGTCAGGGCAATGGCGGAGCCGTGTCTGTCGTAGACGACTTTGCTTGGTCTCTGGTTGGCTCCGGCTTCGACGAAATACAGTCCCAATCTGCCTTTTTTTGTTCTGGTGATGAAGCGGGTGTTTACCTGGAGGCTGTTCAGGGAAGCGATACAAGCGTTGGCGAGTTCGTTTTTTGGCAGGGCGGAGACGAAAGTCGCTGGGGCTCCCATGTAGGCCAAGGATACGGCTACGTTGGCCTCGGCGCCGCCAAAGGTCACATTGAGTTTTCCGGGCAGGGCCTGACGCAGTTTGAGATACCCCTCGGGCATCAGTCGGGCCATGATTTCTCCGAACGTGACAATGTGTTGCATCACCTTTCTCCTAAGCGGTATTGGTCGGTCGTTTTGCCTGGATCGTATTTGTTATGATAGAGCATTGTTGATTCTAAATCAACTTGTGTGTGCAAGGGTGGTTCTGGCAGGTGTTGTTGTTGTCCAAGGGGGGTAATTCGTCGGGTCAATTAAAGATGATGTAGATGGCGGTCATACATATAGCCAGGAGTGCCCAGCACCACCAGATTGCTTTGGTGCCATGGCCGGCCTGTCGGTAGGTTTGAGCCAGGGTGGGCAGTTGTTGTTCGTTGGGTGCATTTCGGGTGAGCAGGGAGAGGATGATCATGGTGAGCATCAGGGCGATCCAGATGTAGAAGGAGAACAGGTAGAAGTGTGGTTTGGGGATGAATGATGGCCAGCAGAAGAGGTAGATGGTGCCAATGACGACGCTGAGTCCGCCTCCGCCGATGAGGGTGATCAGGGCGGCGGTGGCGGTGGCACGTCGCCAGAGGATGCCGAGTAGGAAGACGGTGGCCATCATGGGTGAGAGGAAGCAGATGATGGATTCGAGGAGGCTGAAGAGGTCCATTTTGACGGTGCTCAGGACGATGGCCAGGACGACGGAGACGAGGGCGGCGACGACGGTGACGATTCTGCCGACGAGCTTGGTTTCTTTTTGGCTGGCCTTTGGGTGGAACTGGTGTTTATAGATGTCGAGGGTGAAGACGGTGCTGAGGGAATTGAGTCCGGAATCGACGGTGCTGACCAAGGCGGCGATGAGGACGGCGACCATTAATCCGACGAGACCTTTGGGGAGGAAGGTGGTGACCATGGTCATGTATGCCTGGTCGGGGTCATTGAGGTTGGGGAAGAGGATGAAACAGGCGATGCCTGGAATGAAGAAGATGAGGGGTTCTGGTATTTTGAGAAAGGCGGCAAAGAGGGCTCCGTTTTGTCCTTGTTGTGTGCTTTTTGCGCCCAGTGCGCGTTGGACGATGGTCTGGTCGGTGCACCAGAACCAGATGGCGGTGACCATGTAGCCGAAGACGACGGCGTGCCAGGGCCATTCGGGGTCGTCGGCGGGTTTGAAGAGTTGCCAGTAGTGGTCGGGTACGGCGTTGATGAGTTCGGAGACGCCGCCGACTTTGTGGATGGAGATGATGGTGAGAAGTGTGGAGCCCAGGATCATCAGGACGACCTGGAAGGCGTCGGTGGCGACGACGGCGGCCAAACCGCCGGCGACGGTGAAGCTGGTGGCCAGTGCGGCGAGTGCGATAATGGAGACCCAGACGGGCCAGCCCATGATCTGGCTGAGTAGTTTGCCACCGGCCAATTGGGTGCCTCCGAGCCATAGCACGAGGGCGGAGAAGATGGTGTACCAAGAGAGGAATTTGCGGCAGGGTTGTCCGAATCGTAGGGCGAGGAACTCGGGCATGGTGTAGATGCCGGTGTGCATGTAATGGGGGATGAAGAGCATGGCCAGCAAGAGGAGGAATGGCCAGGCCAGCCAGGAGGTGTTTCCCATGACGATGCCGGAGCTGTAAGCGACGCTGCAGCAGGCGATCATCATGGAGGGGCTGATGTTTGTACCCCAGATGGAGAGGCCGATGTTGGTCCATCCCAGTGATCGTCCCGCGAGAAAGAGGTCTTGGGAGTGTCTTCTTCTGAAGCTGACCCAGAATCCCAGTGCAATGACGGAGACGAGGTAGGCGATCATGACGGCGTAGTCGAGAGAGGTGAGGTTTTCCTGGATAGACATGGGGGCTCTTTTAGAGTGTTGCAGTAAGGTTTTACGATTGGCGGGTCATTGGACTGTCCGGGGAGATTTCGGTTGCAGCCAGGTGGCTGGGGTTATTTTTTGTTTTGGTGGCGAGGCTGCTATGGTCCTGGGTGAGCGGAGGTTGCGTTGGTTGGTTTTCTTTCACCGCCGTTATGGTATCATTTTTCAGGGAGGAAAGCCAGGTTGATTCAGTAGTATTTCCAGGAAAGCTATGATGTTGTCGGGGGGCACGTCGGCCTCGACGTCATGGGCCGGGGCAAAGATGTATCCGCCGTTTTTTCCTGCTTTGATGAGGCGTTGCGTTTGGTCTTTGACATCGTGGACGGAGCCGTAAGGGAGTGTTTTCTGGGTGGAGAGCCCGCCGTGGAAGGCCAATCGTCCGTGATAGTTTTTCATTAAGGTGAATACATCCATGACTTCGGGCTGAAAGGGGTTGAAGCAGTCCAAGCCGATGTCGATCAGGTCGTCAAAGAGTTCGTCGACGTCGCCGCAGGAGTGGATCAAGACGAATTTGCCGGCCTGGCGTACGGTTCGGTACATTCGAGTGAGGACGGGGAGGATGAATTGTCGCCATAGCGCGGGTCCCATTTGCAGGCCATGCTGCTGTCCCCAGTCGTCCCCGAAGTACACGGCATCGATGTCATAGGTCAGGGCTTGCTCAATTTGAGCGATGTTGAAGTCGGCGATGGCGTCGAGGAGTTCGCGAACAAAGTCGGGGTGGTCGTGGAAGTCCATCATGAGTGGCTGCATGCCGCGGAGGGTCCAGGCTCTTTCGTAGAGGGAGAAGCCGATTTGAAAGACGCGAAAGCGGTCGCCGTAGTGTTGGATTCTGTCGGGGATATTGGCGAAGAACATTTGGTCGCGAGGGTCTGGGAATGTATAGCCGCTGAGGGAGGGTTGAGGCAGCACGGGCTTAGGGATGCCGATATCCTGGTCGACGGTGCGGTCCCATACGACGCCGAAGACGTCCTGGACGTGATGGTTGCCGAGGTCTTGGAAGAATCCAATATCGTTTCCCAGTTTGAGCAGGTGGTTTTGGAGCACAGCTTCCAGGTCGGTGCGATTAAGGTGGGCCTGGAGTCTTTGTGTTGCTTGGAGCGTCAATCCGATGGACCAGGGCACATAGGGCGGGCGCTGATGTTTCAGGACGGCGTGGATTACCTCTCTTTTGGTCATTCGCTCACCTCGGTTTATGTGTTGGAAGCCATGCGGTCTTCTTGTTGGCGTCGGCCCGTTGCCGTGGCGTGTGGTGCAGGTCTGTCGTGAGGGCAGGCTCTGTGTGCGGGCGGGGTGTATTGCCGTAAGTCTTTTTTATTAAATGGTTTATGGGTCTGTTTTTTTTGAGGGTTGGGCGTCGGTGTTGCTTGGTTTTCATTATAGGCAGGGTGATATTTTTAATAAATAGACAATTCTATGTTGCGTGATTGTTTTGCTGTGGTGATTTGGTGGGGTTGGTAGAATGAATGTCGTGGCGACTACCATCAAAGATATCGCGAAGAGGGTAGGTGTGTCGGCGTGCACTGTTTCGCTGGCGTTAAGAAAAGACCCTACGATTAGTCCGGCGACATCTGCCAAGGTATGTGAGGCAGCGGAGAAGCTGGGCTTCAGGCCTCGCAGCTATCGTCGCTGGGGTGACAAGGGTGGTCTCAGGACGCACAATCTGGTGTTGTTGTTGTCCCAACGGCCTAAGGATCTGCTGAGAGTTCCGCTTAGTGCGGCATTGCTGGAGGCGTTGGAGTCTCAATGCCGCAAGCGTGATTTGCAGTTGTCGCTAGTGCACTGCAACGGCGAGGAGAGTCTGCCGCAGTGGTTGACGCTTGACCGTTTGGATGGGACCCTGATATTCGGGTCGGTACCGTCGCGTCATCGTGCGCACATACAGGAATTGCGGCCGGTGATTCTGCTGGCATCCGTCGGAGGGCCGGGCGATCATTTCGAGTCTGATCGATCGTTGGGAGCGTGAGCCGGTGGCGAGTCGTCCCACGGGGATTTACGTGGTGTTGGGTGAGATTACCGAGGTGGTGTATGAGGAATTGGCGTTGCGGCAAATCAAGGTGGGCCGTGACGTGGAGATTCTTACGACCGGGCACGAAGCGTCTGAGCTTTCTTTACTGGAGCCGCAACCGGCGACGTTGGATCTGAACATCGAAGAGCTTGCCTCACGAGCGATAGAGAAGGTGTTGTGTCGGATCAATAATCCGGATGCGCCGTTTGGTACGGTGACGTGGGTGCCGTCGACGCTGGTGGATAGTGACGGTCGGAGGTATTTGCGGTTGGCGACGGTTGAGAACGAGCAGGAAGTCTTATAGGCATTCAGTTTGCATTCTGTGTGTTTTGAGCCACAAATCGCGAGCGTTTTTTCTGCATTTCGTGAGGCACAAGACAGGCATTGTATTGTAGCGGGCCGTCGTACTGTTATTCAAGGAGGTGTATTGATAGATTCGCCGTATGTGGGAAGGAGCAGGGGGAGCGGGGGTTGGTCTGCGGGGTTTACGCTGGTGGAGTTGCTGGTGGTGATTTCCATCATTGGGGTGCTGCTGACGATCCTGTTGCCGTCGTTGCAGACGGCCAGGCTGCAGGCGCAGGGTGTGTTGTGCGTGGCGCATCAGCGGGCGTTGTCGATGGTGTGGGGGATGTACAACGATGATAATGAAGGCCTGATAGTTCACGGTACGGTGGAATGGGGCATGAGGTGTCGGCCCTGAGTATATAGCCCGGTGTCGCTGGAGGGGGATGTTTTGTATCTGGGCTCACGGTCCGCCGATGGGTCCGGCGGGCAGTATGCTACGCTGGAGGACCGGTTGCGTGGTATTCGCGAGGGGGTGTTGTTTCCTTGCACCGACAACGATACGGACATATATCATTGTCCGGCCGACAAGCGGGTGTACAAGGGGACCTATATTGGGGACAGTGCCGTGCATCGGATCTATCGTACGTACTCAATCCAGTTGGGTTTGAATGGCGGGCCACTCAAAGCGGTGAAGCGTGTATCCTCGATTAAGCAGCGGGAAGAGGCGTGTGTGTTTGTCGAGGAGTATTGTGACGCGGCGGTGTTTAATACTGGTTTCGGCTTCAACCTTGATCCGATTCGTTTTCCCGGTTCGTGGTGGTCGACTATTGCTGTCTGGCACAATGACAGTAGTACGGTGGGTTTTTGGGATGGTCATGCGGAGAGGAAGATCTGGCAGGACGAACGGGCCTTGGATTTGGCCTATACGCGAAGCAATATATTTCAGCCGGACAACCTCGATCTCGAGTATATGGTTCGCGGCTATGCGATAAAGAGTGATGTAAAATGGTATGAGTGGTGAGTTGTGGGGAGCCAACTTGTTCGTGAGCACGAACCGGAGGGCAAAGACGTACTGATTTACTCGTCTCCAAGAGATGTGCACACGAAGCATCGTGAGCCGATTACGGTGCGTGCGAATTTCGACGGCTGCAAGACGTGGCCGCTGGTGCGGACACTGCTTGACGGCGAGATTGCGGGTTACACTCGGCTGGGCGTGGGCCGTGCGGGGACGGCGAGTGAAGGGATGATCTATTTGTTGTCGCCGACGCGCTACCTTGTGCGTTTCAATCTCGCTTGGATGCTTGCCAAGAATGAATTTGTCGAACCGACGTATAAGCCCGGCGACAAGACGATCAGCAAGCCTCGTGAGAAACAGGGCGATCTGCACGGGCTATAGCAGCCGGCCAGAGCGTGGGGCATAAGCGGATTCACAAGATCAAGCCGGTGGTGGCTGAGCGGGTGCGTTTTGTGTGTCTGGAATCATTCGTGGAGCCTGTCGCGTTTCGCAGCCTCGCGCTGTATATGGGCTCTGATGATCGGGCCGCCCTTGCTGGCAAGCCATGAGAGGGATATTTTCTGTTCGACCAGCGAGAGCGTGAGGCCAGCGAGAACTCGCAGGCGATCAGGGAGGGTAATGCCTTTGTGGTTTGTTGCTCTTCCGGGCGGATGACTGGGGGCATGGTGGGGGAGTAGCGTCCTGGGTGTTGGGGGGGGGCTGTATCTGCGGTTGATGAGGCGTGCGGGGGCAGGGCAGGCGTTTGCGCGGCCTGGCTGTAATCTTATTGCATAGTGCTGAAGGTGGGGTAAAATAGCCCTGACGGTGCAGTAGAGTAGGGGGGGGGATGGGAACTTTTCAGGTTGCCATGTCGATTAGTCTGTGAGAGGGCGTATTTGGAAGAGGCCCTGGAAAGGAACCGATGGAAATCTATACAAAGTTGAAGACGGCAGATTTTGTTGTCATAGGTGTGTATTTGTTTGCCGTGGTGGCGTTAGGGTTTTGGGTCAGTTATAGAAGGCGAGGTTCCGAGGATTTGTTTCTGGGGGACAGGAGCTTTGGCTGGTTCAACGTTGGGCTTTCCATTTTTGGTACGAACGTTTCGCCGTCCATGATGATCAGTACGGCGGCGATTTCTTACAGTCTGGGGATGGTGGGGGCATATTGTGATTGGTTGGCATGGGGGCTGATGATGCTTTCGGCGATGGTATTTGTTCCGCATTATCTGAACACCAGAATCACAACCATGCCGGAGTTCATAAGAAGGCGTTTTGACGAACGTTGCAGGACCGTGCTGACGATATTGTCGATTCTTTCGGTGTTGATATTGTGGCTGGGGGGGACACTTTATGCTGGAGGGGTATTGCTTTCACAGCTGCTGAATTGGCCTTTCTGGCTTTCTTGCACGGTCTTGATGGTAATCGCCACGAGTTTTACTGTTGCGGGTGGGTTGGCGGCAGTCATAATCACGGATACGTTTCAATCGATTCTGATGATTCTTTCTTCAACGCTTTTGGCTGTTATCATGTTCGTGAAAGTGGGAGGTTTTCAAGGGCTGGTGGACAATGTGCCGGCGGCGGATTGGCAACTATTCAGGCCCATTGCTGACAAGGAGTTTCCCTGGCCTGCGGTGGTGATGGGCTATTGTGTCGCAGGCATATGGTTCTGGTGTACTGATCAGACAATCGTTCAGCGGGTGTTGGGAGCCCGAAGCATACCTCAGGGTCAAATGGGGGTTTTCTTTGCGGCTGCGATAAAGGTGTTTTCTCCACTGATCTTTTTTGTTCCGGGCATTATGTGCAAGGTGCTGCACCCGGATCTGGCATCGCCCGATGACGCCTATGCGACGATGGTGACGACGCATCTTCCGGTGGGTTTTGTAGGTCTTATTGTAGCGGTGTTAATTGCCGCTTTGGTGAGCACTATTGATTCGGGACTTAATTCTCTCAGTACCGTGTTTACTATTGACCTTTATGCCAGGTTCAATAAGGAGGCTAGTGCTCACAAGAGGAAGCAAGTTGGAAGAATCGTGACTTTGGTGGCGGCGTTTGGTGCTGTGTTGTTCGCATTGTCTATAAGATCACTGCCTTCAGAGAATATGTTTGTCTTGCTGGGCACGATTATCTCGTATATTGCTCCTACCATGAGTGCGGTTTTTATTGTCGGGGTGCTCTGGAAGAGGGCGAATTCGACGGCGGCCTTTCATACGCTTGTTTGGGGCTCGCTGGCCAGTATGATTACTGGGGTGGCGCACTTGAAAGAGTGGCCCAGCAAGGAGTTTTGGCCTCACTTCATGTACGTCTCCTCCATCATATTTGGCGTGTTGGTGGTGATGATGGTTGTTCTTTCCCTATTGACGCGCAAGTCAGATGAGGAAGAAGAACTGCCCAGCATTGCTGAAGGTTACCGGAAGCTCAAGGTTTCGGTCAAGCCGGTGTGGGCTGCGTGGGGTGTGTTGGCGTTGGTCATGACGTTCATATATGTATTTTTTCAGGTGATAAGCAGGAAATAAAGGTATTGTTTTTATGAAGTCGAATGAGAGAGTACGGATGATATTGGACAGGCAGATACCTGACCGGATCAGTTATTAGTCACGAAGTTTGAGGTTTATTAATGATGATGGAAGATATGAAAAGTGCACTGTCCTGTGCTGTCAAGGTTGGGATAAACAGCTACGACCTTTCTGTGTTGACAGATATGATCTCGGTTGATTTGAGTCAATCGAATAGTAGATTTGAATTTGCTGGAGCGATGTGGAGCGTCGAGACTCAAGTCAAGCCGGTGGCCACGGACAGGTGTGCTTATGATCTGGAGGTTGTATTTTCGGTTGAAGAGGGGACATCCAGTGCGGTTGCGGGTTTTGTGAGTTTTTCTTTTGATAAGTGGTCCGACGACAATTACCTGCTCATGCCGGCGGCGGCCTATAATGGCAACAGATTCAATTCCAAGCCTTTGTGCTATCCTCCTTTAGCGATGGATGAGGAGGATCGGGGGCTGAACCCGGAGATATTGATCACGGATATTCCGCGGCTCAACAAGAGTGGGCCATCCAAGTTACAGTTGTTGGCCAAGGATTTGTCGACGCCATGCGCGGGGGTGCATTTTCCGTCTTTGTCGCGTGGTCTGATGGTTCTGACAGAGCAAAAGAGTGCCACGGGGGAGTATGGCTATAGCGTCACGGAGAATGACGACCACTCCAAGGCGAGTGTGGTTATTTCTGTTCCTGGCGTCAGGGAAAAGGTGCGTTATGCGTGGTGTAAGGGGGTAGCTGTTCCCAGTGAGGATCGGGGTGTATGTATTGGGCCGAAAGAGAGCATGAAGCTGAAATGCCGTGTCTACATGTTTGATTGCGGCAAGACACTGGATCTGTTTGACGAGTTTGTTGAGCTCAGGAAGGATGTTACCGGCAAGGTGGACTTGCTGAATAGCATTCCTTTCTCTGCTGCATTTGACATACAGCAAGAAAAGTATAATCGAGATAATTGGCATTCGCAGGAAGGTTATTACCGCGTAGGCGTGTGTGACATACCGGTTAATTATTGGCAGCTTGGCTGGGTGGGCGGCGGAATGTCTACGTATCCATTGTTGACCAAAGGAGATGATGTTTCCCAAGAACGATCGTTGGACACGCTTGAGTTCATGTTTTCAACGCAGGTTGATACGGGCTTGTTGTCTGGGATTTATGCCTATGGCAAGCACTTGGGAGATGGGCATGGCAATCCTGGCACCGAAGATTGGGTGCTGACTCGGAAGTTGGCTGATTGTCTTTACTTTACGATGAAGCACCTGATGTTTTTGGAGACGTCAGCATACTCGGGGCGCATTGCTGCATGGAAAGCGAAGACAAAGAAGTTGGCGGATGCTTTTGTGAAGTTGTGGCGGCAATATGGCCAGATAGGGCAATTTGTAGATTATAAGACCGGTGAGATTCTTGTGGGTGGTTCTACATCTGCTGCCATTGCGCCGGCGGGGCTGGCTTTGGCGGGGCAATACTTTGAAGATGAAAGCTACATCCAGGTTGCAGGGGAATTGGCGGAGCATTATTACGAACGCGACCTGGCCAACGGCATTACAACAGGGGGGCCTGGTGAAATATGCCAGTGTCCTGATAGTGAATCTGCTTTCGGGTTGTTGGAGTCTTTGGTGGTGTTATACGAGGTGACGGGAGAGGCGAAGTGGTTGGGCAAAGCAGAAGACGCGGCCAAGATGTGCTTTACCTGGTGTGTTTCATACGACTTTGATTTTCCTGAGGATACGACGTTTGGCAGACTGGAGATGAAGTCGGCCGGCTCTGTGTGGGCGAATGTGCAGAACAAGCACAGTGCTCCGGGGATTTGCACTCTGTCGGGGGATTCTCTGTTCAAGCTGTACCGTGCCACAGGTAAGAGGATGTATTTGGAGTTGATACAAGAGATAGCGCACAATCTGCCGCAATATCTTTCGAGGGCGGACCGGCCTATAGCGCAGCTCAAACCAGGCTGGATGAACGAGCGAGTCGAGCTGTCAGATTGGGACGTGCCGACGGGTGAGGTTCAGGGCGAGTCGTCGTGGTGTGAGATTTCGAACATGTTGAGCTATGTGGAATTGCCCGGTATCTACGTTCAGCTTGACACTGGATTCATTTGTGTCTTTGATCATTGCGAGGCCAAGCTGGTGGACGGGGAAGGTTCGGAGAAGAGGCTCTCGGTATATAACCCGACCAAGTGGGACGCCAAAGTCAGTGTCTTTGCGGAAGACAGCAGTGATATGAAAGTGCCTATTGGTCAAAACCGAATGTGTGGCTTGAAGAGCTATGATGTGCCTGCCGGGCAAGAAGTGGAGGTAGTGTTGCACAAGACGTAGAGTTTTTATTGTGGACGTCATGGGCAAGAATGTGGGAAGGATGGATGGTTATGAAGAGGATGCTGTATGGCCTGCTGATGTTCTTGCTGGTGGCGCCGGGGTGCACAGAGAAGGGGTCGGATGATAATCCGGGAGAGCAGGGCAGTAGTGTAATTGCCCCATCGGGCAAGGATGTTGCCAGACGTGCGTGCGTTTTTCGTACGGGTTTTAGAATGCCCTCCCAGAGCCCCGTGGACCGTTACAACGTGGTATGGGAGGCGCCCGGCAAAGACTCGTCGGACTCCATGCCGACGGGCAACGGTGATATCGGGTTGAACGTGTGGGTCGAGGAGGACGGCGATCTGCTGTTCTACGTTGGCAAGACGGACGCGTGGAGTGAGAATGGGCGCCTGCTCAAACTGGGTCGGGTGCGTGTACGGCTTACGCCCAATCCTTTTGTCAAAGGCGCTGCGTTCAAACAGGAACTGCGTCTGCGTGCGGGCGAGATTGCCATCGCCGGGGGGGAAGGTGACAAAATGGTGTTCGTTCGTGTCTGGGCGGATGCCAACCATCCGGTGGTGCACGTTGAGGCCCGTGGAGAGTCTCCATTTGACATGCAGGTCGGTCTTGAGACCTGGCGCAACGAAGCTCGCGAACTCAAAGACAAGGAATCGCACTCCGCCTATGGGTTGCTCGGGGGCCCCAAGCCGGTTATCGTGGAGCCGGACGTGATAATGGCGGGTCAGGAGAACCGGATTGTCTGGTATCATCGCAACGAGCGATCGCTTTGGCCTGACAATATGAGTCTGCAGTCATTGAATCATCTGACTGAAACACTGAGTGATCCGCTGTTGCATCGCACCTTCGGCGCAGCGATTGAAGGAGAAGGGTTGAGGAGCGTCGATTCTAAGACACTGAGGTCGGCCCGAGCAGCCAAGACATTCGCGGTGGCTGTCTACCCCTTGACTTTGCAGGCTGACAGCGTGGCCCAGTGGGTTGAGCGACTCGATGAGCAAGTAAAGGAAATCAAACGTCTTGATCGGCGGATGTCTCGTGCGGCACATCGGGGGTGGTGGGACAGGTATTGGCAACGCAGTTGGATATACGCTCGCGGGAGCAAAGACGCCGAGGCGGTTACGCGGGGCTATGCACTGCAGCGATATATCAACGCCTGCCAGGGTCGCGGAGCGCAACCGATCAAGTTCAACGGGGGGATTTTCAATGTGGACCTGGCCAAGCCGATACCGCGTAAGAAATTACCCGCTGGGCTCGACGCCGATTTTCGTCCCTGGGGAGGGTGTTACTGGTGGCAGAACACCCGCTGGCCCTACTGGGCCATGCTTGCCAGCGGTGACTTTGATCTGATGCAACCGCTGTTCAGTATGTATCGCGATGCGCTTCCGCTGGCAAGAGAGCGGACAAAGACGTGGTATGACCACGAGGGGGTGTTTTTTCCGGAGACGATGCATTTCTGGGGGATGCATTGCAATAGCAACTACGGCTGGGATCGCACGGGTAAACCCGATGGCCTGACGGACAACACGTTTATCCGCTACTACTGGCAAGGCGGGCTTGAGTTTTCCATGATGCTGCTCGACTATTTTGACCTGACACAGGACATGGGCTTTGCCCAGGATACGATGATGCCGCTGGTCAGCGAAGTCATCACTTTCTACGACCAACACTGGAAACGCGATGAGAGCGGCAAGATTCGTTTTGATCCGGCGGGGGCCTTGGAGACCTACCACTCGGCGGTTAATCCCTTGCCGGAGATCGTGGGTATCGAGCAGGTGGCCAAGAGACTGCTCGCTCTGCCGGCATCGCTGACGACGGATACGCAGTGCAAGCAATGGCGACGACTGATAGAGGAATTGCCGGCCGTGCCGATGCGTGAACTCGACGGCCAAAAGGTGCTGGATGCGGCTGAGTCTTTTGAGGCCAAACTACGCAACGATGAAAACATCGGACTCTACGCGATATTTCCCTACCGCATGTATGGCCTGGCCAAGCCGGATTTTGACTTGGCCAAACGATCGTATACCCATCGAATGTGTCGCAAGATCGGCGGTTACGAGTATAGCGGAGTGATGGCTGCGTGCGTGGGAGTGACTGAAGATGCGGTCGAAAACGTGGTGACCAACTTCACGTCGAAGCATCACGACTTCCGTTTTCCCGCCTTTTGGAGTAGCACATATTACGACTGGATTCCGGATCAGCCCCAGGGTGGGGTTACGATGACCACGCTGCAACTGATGCTGATGCAGGCGCAAGGCAAGAAGATCATGCTTCTGCCCGCTTGGCCCAGAGAATGGGACGTCGAATTTAAATTGTATGCTCCCTACCAGACCGTTGTGGAGGGCAAATACAGCAACGGTAAGATTTTCGTAACGAAGGTGCAACCGCAACAGCGTGAAGGCGACCTTGTGTCGCCTGTATACGAGATGGAATGTTCCCAGTAAGGATGTGTACGATTCAGCGGTGTGTTCTTGTGTGGTGAGCTCAAGGTGTTCCAAGAGAGAGGCATGTGATTATGCTGACAAGCAAGAAGGCGGAGCTTGTGGTTCTGGTGTGCGTTGTGCCGTTGTTGGCGGCCCAAGGTCAGAGTAACGGGTTGCTCAAGCGTATGCCGGACGAGGTGATGCCGGACAAGTATCTGCGGTTCAAGGTCGACCCGGTCCAGCGAGCTAAGAGTCAGTCTTTCCATCGTGATCGGACCGCTCCGGACTGGCGTCAGGCGATGCCTATCGGCAACGGGGATTTCGGGGCGGCAGTGCATGGTTATCCTGACAATCTGATGTTTCACATTGGCAAGAACGATCTGTGGTGGGACAACCAGGATAAGAATCAAGGGTATCCGACGACGAAGTTTGCCCAGTTGCGACAAAGGCTCAAAGCTGGCGAAGAAGCTGCCTTAATGAAGGAAATCGATGATCTGTATGAGGCGACAAGCTGCAAACCTATCGAAACCTCTGCCGGCAAATTCAAACTCAACTTACATGAATCGGCGACGTTCTATAACGTCAGGGAAACACTGGATCTGGCCAACGGCATTGCTAACACTAGCTATGATGCTCAGATGCACGGCCCCAGGTATACAGAAAAGGCGACGATTGAGTCTTTTGTCTCGCAGAAAGATGAAGTGATGGTCATTCGTGCGCAGGCCAATCCGGCCGGCGCGGCGTTGGGCGTGGTTAAGTTTGAATTGTATCGCGGGGCGATGGAGAAAGTGGGGCCCGGGTGCCAGGAACTGACTGTCGAGGAGATTGATTCGACATATCAACCCAAGCCACAAATAGAAGATGGTCTGGCCTGGTTCAAGATGGCGCTCAATGGTGGTGATGAATATGGCCCGGATGAGTATATCATGATGCTGGGCTGTGATTCGGACAAGCTTGAGGCCAGCGCAGTCGGTCCGGACATCTACGGCAGATTCAGGCCTGAGGCGGGCCCGGTGACGTTCTATATCACGTTGGTGAGTAACAACGATATTCGTGGGCCTTGGGCTGATCCTCGTATCAAGGGCCAGCAGATGGTGGACGTTGCCAAATCTCGCATCCGGGCGGCGTTGGCCAAAGGTTACGAGGCTGTTCGCAAGACCCATACGGATTGGTGGAACAATTACTGGCGCCGGGGATGGGCGATTTTGCCGGACAAGAACGACGAGCATCCTTGGTATTGGTCCATGTATAAGGTTGCTTCGGCTCAGCGGCCCGGCAAAGTGTGTCCTGGGTACAATGGCCCCTGGCGCAATAATAACATGTGTTCATGGGGATACGTCATTTATAATTACGAAGAGACCAAGCACCAGATGGGGATACTCTCCAACAACCGCTGTGAGCTGGTCGAGCCTATCAACGCGGTGGCCTACAACGCTCGCGATCTGATGCGAAAGCACACCCAGGACTATTTTGGCATGGAGGGCCTGCACTATCCCCATGCCATGAGCTTCAGGGGATATACGGTACCATACCGGTTGACCCCTCTTAATGTCGAAACGGCCGGCGAGGCGATCAAGTACGCGTGGGACTATTATGACTACACGGGCGACAAGGAGTGGCTACGCGAGGTTGCCTATCCGCTGCTCAAGGGGGTTGCGGACTTCTATTACGATTATTTGTTGGAAGATGAGAACGGCAATTATTATATTTTCCCCTCGTACTGGACTGAATATCCCAAGTTCCTGAACCATACGAGCATCACCGATTTATCGATGTTCCATATGGTTTTTCGTGACGCGGCCAAGGCGGCTCAGATCCTGGGGATGGATGCCGACCGCGTGGCCAACTGGCAAAAGGCGCGGGAAAAACTTGTGTCTTTCAATACGAACAAAGACGGGGTCTGGCTCGCTTCTTGGGCAAGTGCGACGGCAGGATATTTTGGGGCCGAGCTTTCCAACTCGCAGAGTTATCCGATTGCGATAGCCGACCTGGTCGATGCCTGGCACGGGCCGGCAGAGCTGCGTAAGCAGGCCCGGACAACGTACGAGCATTTTCTTGGCTCGCATCATCCGGTGGCCTGGGACAAATCAACCAGTTATATTGCTGCCGCACGCATGGGCGACCGGGAATATATGAAGAAGATTTATGGCATTCAGTATAAGCTGCTCGAAGGCGGCTATCTCTGGGGTGGTGACGGCGAATGGCCGCATCTGTGGACGAAAGGGTTTACGCCCGATCCTTCCAGCGGCTATCCGGCGGGTATCGCCACTGAATCCATGCTGCAGTCGCAGGGCGGTGATATTCGGTTGTTTGCTGCCAATCCGCTGGAAGGGCATTACGCGTTTCATTCGCTTCGCGCGCGTGGGGCGTTTCTGGTCAGCTCGGAAATGCGTGACGGCAAGGTGCCTTACGCGTTGATTCAGAGTTTAGCCGGCAATACGTGTGTTCTGGTTCAGCCGTTTGGTAAAGATGTCGATGTGCAGGTTCGTGACTTGGTCAGCGGCAAGATCGTTAAGCAAGTGGACGGTGCTGCTGCGGACCAGATTGCTTCGTTCGAGACGGTCGCCAATCACATTTACGTAATTGAGCGTAAGGATGTGCCGCTGGAGAAGGTGCCGGTGGTCAGACTGTAAGACAAGAGGCAGTGCATGCATTTAAGGTGAGTGTGTACTGGCGTAGTCATCCCACTAAAGGAGAATTATTGTGGATTGCAGGACAACTAGCTGTGGAGTGGTTCTTTTTTGCAGTGTCGTACTTGGTCTAGCCAGTGTGGTCTGTGCTGAGACAGGTGCGTCGATAGGTGGTGCAGCGGTCAGGGTGACAGCCGACGCCCCAGCTTTTCTCGGGGCTCCCGAGGTAATCGCCAAGCCGGGATGTGACCACTTGCCGGCCACGCGACGTTTTCAGGGTATTCCGAGTCTGGCCATCAGCCCTAAGGGGCGGCTGTGGGCGACATGGTATGCCGGGATAACTCCGGGAGAAGACCAGAACAACTATGTTGTGGTTTCCACCAGTGGGGATGGGGGCAAGACTTGGACGGAGACTCTCATCGTTGACCCCGACGGCAAAGGTCCGGTGCGTGCGTTTGACCCGCAAGTTTGGGTGGACCCGAAGGGAAGGCTCTGGTCTTTCTGGGCACAGGATTTCCGCGGCCATGACGGGTCGCTCTCTGGGGTTTGGGCCATGACCAACGATGATCCGGACAAGGGCGATTCCGCCTGGTCGCAGCCTCGGCGCCTCACCGATGGAATTATGATGTGTAAACCAACGGTACTGTCATCGGGTGAGTGGGTGCTGCCCGCGTCACGTTGGCATACGCAACGCAGCGCACGAATGGTTGTGTCGAAGGATGAAGGCAAGACGTGGGGCGTGCGTGGGGCTGCCAGTGTCCCCAAGCCATTGCGTACTTACGACGAACACATGATCGTGGAGCGTCGGGATGGATCGCTATGGATGCTGGTCCGTGTTGCAGGGACCGGCATCGGCGAAAGCGTCTCTACGGATCGCGGTCGTTCGTGGAGCGAGGTCCGACGGGGGAGCATTGAGCACATCGCAGCGAGGTTCTTCGTCCGTCGGCTCGCCTCCGGAAAGCTGCTGTTGGTCAAGCACGCCGACGGTGTTGAAAGCCGTAAGATGTTGACCGCATATTTGTCTGACGACGATGGCAGGACGTGGTCGGGTGGTCTGCTGCTCGACGAGCGTGGGACGATCTCCTACCCGGACGGAGTCCAGACCGACGACGGCAGCATCTACATGATCTACGACCGCAATCGGACCGCAGACAAAGAAATCTTTATGGCTGTATTCACCGAGCAAGACGTTGCGGCGGGTAAGGACGTGTCAGGTAAGGTGCGGTTTCGCATACTGGTCAGCCAAGCGGGGATATCACGTTGAACCGACGCAGTAATCGTGGCGCGCAGTCTTACGGTCTCACGTTGATCGGTTTATGCAACCGCGGAGTCGAGCCAGTTGACAAGCGTCTGTATCATGGTAGCCTTTAAGGTGTAGCGATGCGAATGTGCATTGGCGAATTGTGGCGAGATTGGAGATAACCCTATGGCAATGAGTAGCAAAGAGCGTATGATGCGCGCCTTGCATGGTGAGAAGCCGGACCGCTTGCCGGCTACCATACACCAGTGGCAACAGTATCATCTGGATGAATACATGGACGGTTTGGACGCCCTGTCGGCGTTTAAGGCGACCGGTCTGGACGCGGCGATCCAGTATTTTGAGGCCATGGGGCAGTTTTGGATTCCAAATGCCGAGCAGTATGTCGTGCAGACGCCTCAGTGGCGTGAAGAGATCACTGTTGTCCAAGACGATCCCAGCGACAAATTGCTTCACCATACTATTCATACGCCGGAAGGTACGCTTACCTATAAGACAGGGGGCAATCGCCAGACGACCTGGATTACGGAATATCTGGTCAAGCAACACGAGGATGTGGACCTTATCGACAAGTACATGCCGGTGGCAAGCCTCGACAAAGCGGCAATAAGCGCCGCCTATGACGAGATTGGCGATGCGGGCATTTTGCGTGGTTTTGTCTGGGGTGATCAGGCCAGCTGTTGGCAACATGCCTGCTGCCTCATGGATGTCACGGAGCTTATTCTGGAATCCATGGACAATCCAGATTGGGTACACCGTTTCATGCAAGTTCTGCTGAGAAAGAAATTGCAGTTCATTGAGCGCTCGCTGCGTGGGGCGAAGTTTGATTTGATCGAAACCGGTGGCGGCGCGAGCAGTGATACGGTCATATCGCCGGCAATGCACCGTGAGTTCTGTTTGCCCTACGACCGGCAGATTCATCGTGCGTTACACGAGGCAGGCCACCTGGCGACCTATCACACCTGTGGCGGCATGATGAACATCCTGGAGTTGATTGTGGAAAATGAAACGGATGTTTCTGAAACGCTTTCTCCGCCCGGCACCGGCGGCAACATCACCGATCCTGAGCGTGTGCGGCAGGTTTTTGCCAACCGTTTGGCCATGATCGGCGGTATGGATCAGTTTCACCTCTTGACGGCCGGTACACCCGAAGAGATTCGTGGCGAGGTACAGCGTCTTTTCGAAGGGTTTGGGCCTGATGGCGGGTACATCTGCTCCGCCTCCGACCACTTTTTTGACGCGCCACCTGCGAACCTGCGAGCCTTTGCGCAAGCTGCCTGCGAGTGTACCTACTGACTGGGGCAGCTCTGCCGTTAAGGGGATCCGTGTCGTCACACAAGGCCATCACTTGCATACTGAGGGTCCGTATAGTACAATATAGATTGATTCTGGCCGGGGCAGCGGATTTCTTGCCTTGCTGTTTGGCGGTACCATATTAACAGGCTTGCTGGTATTGCAGTGCTGACTCTCTTTGGGATAAATGCTGTGGGGTAATCCATGACGGTACGCAGGTTAGTAAAAAGTATCCATCTTGGTGGGACGCTCTGGTTTGGTCTTTGTGTAACGTATCTGCTGGTGATTGCGTTGCGTCGTGTGGGTGTGGCGTGGTGGACGATATTTTCTCTTTCGGCGTCGTCTCTGGCGATCGGGTTTGTTCTGGTGAGTTTGTATCTGTATGCGTTGTATCGGGGGGCGACACAGGATAAGGCGACGATGTTAGAACACCCCTTGACGAGCACGCTGTCGTACCTGGGTTTCTATTATGTAAGTCCGTTTCTGGGGGGGCTTGGGGCAGCGTTGGGGATGGCAGGAACCCTGGATGCTGGGGATTTTGTACTGGGGGTGGCGTTAGGGACAGCGGGGGCCACGTTTGGGGTTTGGATTGTATTGGATCCCGTTTTGGCCGCGGCGGAGGGGTTGTTGCCTGCTAGTCGGCGTTACCGTCGGCGTAGGATGGCAAATCAGCGAGCGCAGCGGCGGAGCCAGGAGCGGGAGCGTGCGGTGCTTTTGGAGCAGCTTGAGGTGGCAGAAGAGTCGCAAAGGATAGAGCGAGCCAAGGTATTGGAGCCTTTGTTGTTGCGACTACTGGCGCTGTTGGACGTTGCGGAGGGGGGGCAGCCGACGAACAGGCCCGAGGTGGTCTCGCTTGGGTTGGAGGCTTGGCGGGTTGGGGGGTTGGCGGCGATGCAGCAGCTTCACGAGATGGTCTTGCGAGCGTATGAAGAGCGTCATGGTCAGTTGCCGCGGGTAGACTATGTGGCGCAGTGGTGGGACGCGGTGGGGGCGTGGCAAGCGCCGGCCTACTTGCAGGAGGGGCGTCTGTAGGCGGGGGCACTCTGCAAGAAAGGTGCTGCACCGGCAGGAGACTTCGGGTACAGCGGGCAAGCTCCAAAGGGGCTGGCTGGTGCAGGCTGGATATCTCAGGCCACACCAGCCAGTAACTTCGGGCATTACGCACACAGAGAAGGCCGATCGAGACTCGTGTCGTTGGCCAACGTCAAGGGGTGCGTCGTCGGCGCAGAAAGCCGACTAAGACGACGCCGATGCTGCCCAGGGCAATGGCGCCGGGGGCGGGGATAACGCCGTTGTTGACGAAGGATTCGCTGCCTCCGTCGGGGAAAGCCTGGACGTGGATGCCGATGCGCAGAGAGCCATCACTGAGGGAGTCTATCACATCACCATAGGATTTTCCCGGGAGAAGGTCGAAGTGTACCTCCAGCCATTCGGTTGGGTTAACACCGTTTTGTTGAAGGTGAGGGGTTGTGGAATCGGCCAAGAAGCCCGCTGTTGTCACAAACGGGGGGTCGAGTTCATTACCGCGGGGGAGGTCCGGGGGGCTGGCACCCGGGGAGAAACTAACGCCTGGCCCGTTGACAAGGCTGCTGATACCAAGGAGTGCGCCGTCATCGAAATAGACATCGGTTATGGAGCAGGCATGATTGCCAACATTGCGAAACCGAAAGAATACATCTCCTGTGGCAAGGGGATCGGTTACCGCCAGGACATCGACGAACAATTGTGCCTCACCGATAGTGGCGTTGGCGGGATTGGTTTCATTCGTGATGATATCCTTGAAGATATAGGTGAGATTTGCTTGGGCCGTTGGACAGAGGCTGGCCAGCGACACGATTGTCACCAGCAGCAGGACTCCTACTGATTTGCTTTTCATGACTTCCCTGCACTTTCCGTGAATTGGACTCGCCATTCTTGTCTTAGAAAGGCCACGCTTAACGGGGCACTACAGTCATACCTGTGCCCATGGCAGAGAGAAGGTGCGACTCTACCGCAATAGTGGTAAGGGGTAGAGAGCGGCCGGAGCCGGGGCCGACCACAGGGGTCGAGCCCGACTTGCAGGTCGCCCGGCGGAGCCGTTTCCGCCGAAATTACGAGGCATACGGTCGCTTTTTAGAGCGATCGTCGTCGAAACCAAGTAGCCAATCCAACGCCGATGCTGCCCAATAGCAGGGCAGATGGCGCGGGTATGGTCACCGTCGGCATAACCGCCAAGAGGCCACCCAGGAAGACGCAGTCGGCATCGAATCCCACGGCAAAATCATAGTAGTCATTGCAGAGTGAGTCGTTCACCAATGTCATGGCGTCGTCGTTGAAAATAAAGACGAGGTCATCTTTGGTGAGCGAGCCGTCGGAATCGGTATAGCTGCCGAGGGCAACTCCTGGGGTGTTGGCGAACCAGTTTCCTTCCGCAGGCATGTCGTTGCCCACGAACAGGCCGTTGTCATCGAATTGGAAGGTCCCGAGATTATCACGGCCGATGAGGTGAATATAAAGGATATTCTCCAGGTCATCCTGGTTGTAAAACTGGTTCATAGCAAGTTGCAGCCTGGGCAGGCTGCTGGTGGCAGAGGCCGGCAGTCTTACACGCCAGACATAGAAGTTGGAGTGCTCAAGCACTGTCAGCTCGTCTGGCGCGGTGAACGTGGGATTGGCGTATGCCGTTGTTGTGGCAAGCAGCACTGCCACCACGCAGGGTATGGTAAGCACGTTTTTCACGTAACTTACCTCCTTTCACGCTGGCCTGATCTGGCCAATACCCCGGGCGTATGAGGCCCAAGGTATTGGCGGTGGTCAGGTTATTATTAAGACTCAGATGTAGTGCTACAGTGCCCTTTTGCGGCGGAGCCAGCCAACCAGGCTGACGCCGAGGCTGCCCAGCACAATGGCGCCAGGTGCAGGAATGGGAGCGACCGAGACGTGGTAGAAGTCCGGATTGCTTGGGTTGCCGTCCAGGCCATCCAGATTTGCTCCAATGTTGAACCCGATGTTGGTCACATGGTTCAAATTTAGTACACTGGTCAGGTCCACGTAGAGTGTTGCGCTCTCGCCTGACGCAATCTCAGTCCAGCCGTTCTCATAATAGTTGTCCGCTTCGCCCGAAGTAGTGTATCCCGTATCGATGGACACGTTTACCAGTACGGTGTCGTCGTTGTCGTTGAAGAAGGTCAGGCCGTATTTATCATATCCGACCAGGCTGTTGGTAGGGGTGCCTGTGACCGCACCAATGACAGCGGCTGTGGTCGCGCCGGTGTTGCCGGTGGCCCCTGAGGAGCCCCAGAAGTTGGCGCCTATTTGTACCTGGGCGAAGGGGCTAGCGCCGCCATCGTCCTGCAGTTGCCCGGTATAACCGACCGTTCCGGCCATGGGCATGCCGTAGTCTGAAGCGGCTGTGCTTTGTCCGACATAGTCCAAACTCGAGTTTGTGCCAGCAGGGTTCGAGTAGGTATGCCAAAGCATTTCCAAGGCGGTCTTGTTTAAGGTAAAGGTGGGTCCTGCTAGTGCTGGCCCGGCGAGCAGGGGTACTACTAAGCTTACAAATAGTAACTTTTTCATGTGTGACTTACTTTTGAAGAATGTCGTTAATTCGTTTTGTTCTTCATGCCCGCAAGCACTTGATCTCGTCGGTAGTGTGCGGGCAACGATTCACAGTGTTCGTCGTCGGCGCAGATAGCCGACAAGGCCGACGCCAAGGCTGCCGAGCACAATGGCACCGGGAGCAGGGATGGTAATCAGTTGCGACTGCCTATTGCAGGCGACGTAGACTCCATCGGCTCGTTGCGTAAAGCCATCCTAGAGATTGAGGCTGTAGGTGTGTGCTGCATGGGCCATGGTGCCGCCTACAGCAGCGAGAGCGTTAGTGTAGACCGAGTTGGCACTTCCGCCTTCACCCTCAGCATACCAGATGGCATCGCGGATTTGGGTGTTGGTACCCAAGGAGTTACCTGCCAGGTGCTGGTCGTAGATGTATTCCGTGACATTGCTGATGGGGTCGCCTGCTGGGCCGACGTTGCCAGAATAGGCATTTTTGTCGATACTGGCCCAGTAGCTTACACCGGGGAGGAATGTAATGGTACTCTCTACGCACCAGGTTTCAAACACGTTGGCAGTTGGGGCCCCAATGCTGCTATAGATTGAGGGCGTAAGCGTTCCCGAGTCCAGATCGACGGTAAAGGGACTGCCGCTACTGCCACCAGGGACCATATGTAGCGTGACTTGGGCAACGGCGTTAAAGGTGTTGCCCTGCCATTCGAAGGTGCCGCCAGTGAAAGAAGCCATAGCGGGCGAAGCAATCATTGCGATCACAATCGCCAATATGGCAGTTTTGCTCGTGTTCATTTGTTCATATCCTCTTGCTGACTTAGATGTATTGACCCCATACAGATGCGCACGGGATTAGACCGCGTGGTGTTGTTGCGGGGGGCCGCGGGAAAGGATATGAAGTGAAAACCCCCTGAATTGAAAGCCTGCTGATATCAACGAGGTTTGCCCAAGGGCTGGGCGAACGCTTACGTCGTCGCGGGTAGGCAAGAAAGCGGGTTGGGGTGGGTTGGCGTTTTGAGAGGTGAGCCATCGCAGTGCGGCGGCTTTGGCGTGCTGGCTCAGGGTGAGCCAGTCAACTCTTGTCGGGCGGGAGAGGTGTTCTACTATTGGCGCGGCGGGATCAGGCGAACCAGCTAATCGGTGTAGCAGGCCTGCGTATTGGACGGGTTGGTGGGCTTGCGTGGGCAGCAGGGCGTTGGTGGGCGGGACGAGGGCAGCTGGGGCGTTGTGCGTTCGGTTCGCCCGGCTGCTGAGGTAGCGTGCGGTTATTTCGGGCAGAAGTCGCAGGCCGGCGTGGCTGAGGACGAGGAGAGTGCCGAAGACGGCGATGAGTCGGCCGCGATTGTTGGCGAAGAGCACGCAGGCGAAGCCCATGAGGGCCAGCAGGATGGCACCGGGCAGGGCGGGCAGGGATCGAATGGCATTGGGCGTGGGCTGGGAGGACTGGGCCCAAGTGATAGCGTGGGGGTCGAAGAGGTGGTGTCCGAGTTGGGTCAAGGGAAGGGACTCGCCGTTGTCGACAGTGCAAGGAGGTGCAGGGTTGTAGAAGGTGCAGGCTATGGCATGCTGTGGTGTCGTGGCAGGGCCGATGGGGCGAGCGGCTTGTGTGGAGGACGTGGGGGCGCCGAATACGCCGGCCGCCGCGAGCAGTACGGCGAGCATACTGCCTCGCACAATCAAATAAGGATTAGGTGACTCCATAGTTTTCGGCACCCGGGGGGCCGCCTCTAAGCCGCGTCCGTAAGCCATCCTGGCCTTAAAGAGTGGTGGGTGCCGAAACCGGTGATTGAGTTTTCTCCGTTCGATCCAACCCCTCGCCTCCGTGCAGCATTAACTGCTACTGCTACTATATAGGGAGGTACGGGTAGATAGCAAGGAAAAAGTTCCGATAAATATTGTTTGTTGCGAGTTTGTCTATACCAAAAGGTGTATACTGGTAAGGGTAGGGAATGTTTCTATTTACATGAGTAGTTCATGGCAGATGAGGCAGGTACCGCATCGGTGTTAGTCTACAAGTAGTACGACTTTTGAGGGAAAGTGCGCGGTGGGTTGGCAAAAAGTGGGAAGCGGGGGGAGTGTTTGGATGTTGTCGTGGGCAGGTGGGAGAGGTGAAGGCTTGAGGTAAGCCGTTTGGTGCTAAAGGAGATGTTTGGATAGTAGAGGGATAGTGTAATGCTTCAGACGGAATGGGACATTTCCAGAGTTTGAATTAGTATGTGGTTCAACGAAAGGAAATGGCTATGGCAAACAAGCGGAGAAGGTTTAGTGCTCAGGAGAAGGTCAGGCTGC
>Ga0180429_10000868_pt1 | contig 26296 bp, 32 predicted proteins | sample SS_ome_FD_132428 | JGI IMG/M metagenome (GOLD analysis project Ga0180429, IMG submission 132428) | Hypersaline lake sediment archaeal communities from the Salton Sea, California, USA - SS_1_S_1 metaG | ecosystem: Environmental > Aquatic > Non-marine Saline and Alkaline > Hypersaline > Sediment ...
CCGGGAGCGTTTGGGCGGCGTCGCCCTGCACCTCGACGGCTCCGGCCGCCGCTTGCGCGATCGCCGAAAGAGTCTGCGCCGCATCGCCCTGGACGTTCACCTCGCCGGCGGCCGCCTGCCCGATCGCCGGAAGGGCCTGCGCCACATCGCCCGAGACTTCCACCTCGCCGGCGGCCGCTTGTGTCAACGCGGCAAGCGTCTGGGCCGCATCGCCGGAGACCTCGACCTGGCCGGCCGCCGATTGTTCCAGCGCCGGGAGCGTTTGGCCGGCGTCGCCCTGCACCTCGACGGCTCCGGCCGCCGCTTGCGCGATCGCCGCAAGGGCCTGCGCCACATCGCCCTGGACATTCACCTCGCCGGCGGCCGCCTGCCCGATCGCCGGAAGGGCCTGCGCCGCATCGCCCGAGACTTCCACGGCCCCGGTTGCGGCTTGTGTCAGTGCGGCAAGCGTCTGGGCCGCGTTGCCGGTAATGTCGCCCCCCGCACTCACCGCCGGAAACACCCGCGGTCGCGGCGTGAGCATACACCACGGCTCCGCGTAGAGTTGCTGGATTTCGGAGGGGAGGAGGGCGCGGGACCAAACGCCGAACCCAAAAACCGAACCTGGCCCCCAGTCGTATTGCCCTCCCCGATGACCCACTTCTAACAAGCCAGACGTAGACGTTGAAAAATCAAAATCATCACTTTTAGACGCACCCGGCTTGCCGTCGCGGAAAATTCTTGCTGTGCTCCCGTCAAACGTCCCGGCGAAATGAAATGCTTGACCAGGAACGACAGCAATCGAATCCGCGACAGCTGCTCTTGACCCGTCGTCAAGCTGGAAGGCTAGTTTTCCGTGTTGTTTGTCTGTCGCGGTAAAACCAATTTGGTCGCTTCCAGAGTGTCGATGCGACAGCAAAATAGTATTATCCGTATGGTCGTCTGGTCTTATCCACATCGCATAGGTAACGGCAGACCAGGCACTCATTTTGATGGTGCCCAAAGTGATATTATCATTGTCTCCGTCTAAGTGAATTTCCCGCCCCTTCTCCCCCACCGTCCACGTCGGGCTGTTAGTCAGCGTGCCGTGGTTGCCGTAGCCACTGAGGTCCCACGCCGTCGTGCCGCCACCGGCTGCCAGCGGCCAGAGACCGACGCAGCCGTGCCAGATGGGCGCGGCGCGGCTATTGGTCCCCCGCGAGGCGGAACCCATCGCCATCTCGCTCAGCGTTGGCGGGCGGCCTGAATACACCTAATACGTCCTCACCGCGGTTTTGTATTCGACGGTCACGGCCAACTCCTGGCCGGCGTCGTTGTCCACGTCGATCTTAAAGTCGGAGAACACCGAGGCGTCGATCGAAAAATGCCGTCGCACCGTATCGTTCTGTACGGGCGTGATCGTGAATTGCAGCGGGCCGTCGTCCGGGTCCTCGTAGACGACCGCCCCACCGCCGTCGTCTCCGCAGGCACCGAGAATCGAGACCGTCACGACGCCGTCGATCACGCCGGTGTTGTCCTCGACCAGCGTGATGCCGATTTCGCAGCATTCTTTCTCGTCGAGACTGATCGCATCGCTGGTCTCGTTGGCGGCGTCGGCCAGGGCGTCGTCGTTCCAGTCGCTTGACGACTTCTGCACGTAGCCCCACGAGCCCCAATTCAGATAGCTGCTTCCCATGCTTAGACTCCCGCCATCGTGTCAACCAGGCCGTTGACGACGAATTGCACGTCGTTGTCCGTGGCAGCGTTGCCGGCCGCCGCCACGGTGGAGTTGTCCAGCACGGCCGGCATCCAGCGGTGCGCCTCGGCAATCACGTTGTCGGGGTGCTGCCGAACGCCGCAGGCCCAGACGTACCGCTCGGCGTGGTGTTCGGTGCCCGCGTCCTCGTTGATCACATCCCGAGCGGCCTTGTCGATCGCCCGAGCGGCCTTCTTGTGCAGGTCGTTCGTGGTGTCTGCAAACAGGTTGTATTCGTCGACGTATGCCATTTGCGTTTTCTCCAAAATTATGCCGCCGCCACCGTGGCCGTGCCGTCGGCGTTGGTGCCCGGCGCCCAAGTGCCTTCGGGCGTATCCAGGTCGTAGCTCTTGTACCAGTACTCCCCGGCGTTTCCGGCGTAGAGCATCCAGCAGCCAAAATTGTCGGACCAGTACAAGAACCAGGTGCCGTCCGACCAGTACGGCTTGCCGTTGAAGTAGCCGACGTAATTCAAGATCCCCGTTGCGTCGGGGGTGAGCGTGCCGGAGACCACCAGGTTGCCGTAGATCGAAAACGAGAAGTCGCCGCTCTCGGCGTCCGAGTCCGGCGGCTGGCCGTCGCTTTCCGGCGGGTACTCCCCGCTCGATTCGCACTGGTAGATCGGGATCACGTCGTCGTCGAGGTCCTCGATCGTCGTTCCCGGCGGCAAATAGAGCCGCTTTTGCGGCAGCACAATGTAGTTGCCGCAGCGGTTCCAGCCGCCGCAGACGACCACGTCGACCGTCTCGTAGCCGCCGGAGCTGCTCGCCTCGGTCGGGTCGTATTCCTCGTACTGGAACCAGTACTCCGTCGTCTTGTCGCCGTTCTCGTCGCTGTAAAACACCTCGTCGATCCAGACGATCTCCCCGACCTGCGCCGGCACGCAGGTCGCGTCGTCGACCGTCTCCACCAGGTTGTAGGCGGTCCCCGAGCGGCCCCCGTCCTCGGCGGCTAGGTCGGTCCAGCCGTCGTGCCCGGCGCCGGTCTTCTCCTGCTCGGTGAAGCCGTATTCATAGCGATTCGACTCGCCGCTGATCGCCGCCACCGAGGTAATCTCGGCCGGGAAGTGCTCCCGCGGGGGGTTCGAGAGCCGGACGATCACCAGTTGCGTGCCGGTCGAGCCGTCGCTCCAGAGGATATAGGCCCCGGCCGGGGGGGTGGCCCGGCTGACCATCTTCTCGCACTCGTCGGCCTCCAGGTCGGCCCACTCGTGCCATTTCTCCTGGAGGTCGACCCGGGCCACCGTCACGCCGGCGACGCAGGCATTGGCCACGTCGCCCGCCTTGCAGGGCTCCAAGAGCACGGCGACAAGCCCCGGCGTGCTCCCCCCCGGCTTGGTGCCCTTGGCCATCGGCCGCTCGCTTCCGGCGTCGGTCGAAAGCTCGAAGATCGGCTGGTCGATCTCCAGCACGTCGAAGCGGTCCCGGTCCCCCCCAGATTGGTTTTGGACCGGAATCATCGTGTGCTGCCGCCAGCGGCGGAGGTACTCCGAGAGCCGGTCGTCCTGCTGGCCGAGCCACTGCCGGGCCATCCGGACGAAGGTGTTGTAGGCCGCGGCGGTGAGGTTGCCGCGGATCGAATCGCCGCGGCCGACCTCGCGTAGTTCGTCGCCGGTGGGCATGGGGGGAGGTGGCTTCCGGGGTCAGGGGGCGCTGCGGAGGTAGGCGGCCGGCCGCCACTCCGGCGGCGGCTGCCAGCCGTCGGTATCGAACCGCACGACCCGCCCGCGGGCCAGCCGCGGGGAGCGGACCGCCGCCAGCCGGCCGGCGTTTCGGGGGCTCACGTCGTCGACCCGCTCCCGGTCGCGGCGGCCGGGCAGGGGCACCGGGCAGCCGCAGCGGCCGCACCAGGGGGCCAACAGCGAGCGGTACTCGGCGATGTCGCCCCGCCAGCAGGCCGGCGAGACGGGCACCCCGCCGGGGCCCTCGAAGAGCCAATCCATCGCCGCGGCCACCTCGCAGGGAAAAAAGCCCCGCGGGGTGATCGAGCTCGACCAGTGCTGCTGGACCCAGCAGGCCTCGATCAGCTCGGCGGCCAGCTCCGGGCCGACCAGCTCCTCGACGCCGACGAGCACCGGCTGGTGAAAACAGTCGCCGTCGTGGTGGTTCTCGTTGATGAAGCCGCAGCCGCCAGCCGGCTGCGGGCGGGTTACGCAGCGGGGCTCCGGGCCGAGGAGCTTTTCGACGGCCGCCCGCTGCGGGTGGTTCCGCCAGTCCAGGCCCGTCCACAACCCCCGGTGCCGGCGGTCGGGAATCACCTCGCAAGCGATCTCCACCAGCTCGGCGAACTCCGGGTGCAGAAGCGGCTCGCCCCCCATGATCCCGACGACCCGCCGGCGGCCGAAGCGATCGGGCCCCTGCAGGGGAAACTCGGCCAGCGCCTCGATCGCCCGGCGGAAAAAGCCGAGCTCCATGTAATACCGCCGCTCGGCTCGGAGGTGGGGGATTAGCCGGGTGCAGTTGGAGCAGCCGCCGCCGCAGTGCGTGGTGACCTCGACGTGGATCGCCCATTGGTCGCGGGGTGCAATCATGGCGGGTTATTTCCTGCGAAATGGATCAATGGATCAGAGGCCCAGCACGCTAAAATCGCTCTGCTCGTAGACCCGCTCGACGTAGGCGGCGATCGGCCGCTTGGTTAACTGCTTGAGCGTCGCGTTTTCCTGATCGGTGTAGCGGTACCAGACATAATCATGCCCGGCCTTCGCGGCGACCGTGATGTTGCCGGTCTGTAAATTCACTACGTTCGGCGAGCCGTTGAACCGATAGGTAAAGTGCCAGCTCTCCTGGTTGTGCTGCCGCCAGCGGAGGCCCTCGAACAGACACTCGCCGGCGGCGAAGGTCGGGGCCAGGGTGTGCGGCTGAAAGTTGGCGTCGTTCACCTTGCCGGTTAACCCCATGCAGTTGGTCAGGTAGGCCGAGGTGACGCTTGCGACGGCGACTTTCTTGGAGACCGTGAACCGGAAGCCGGGGATGATCACGTCGACGCCCTCGACCGAGTCGTTGGTCACGCCGATCGCCTGCTGGAAGTCGTCGACGTCGACCGCCCCGGCGTAGGTGGTCGCCTTGTAGGCGCCGACCGTCTGGTAGCTTTGGTTGATGTGCTGCGTGCCGCCGCTGGTGTCCCCCTCGAAGGTCACGTCGCCGGTGTTCTCCGGCTCGAGCTCCCCGTAGCTCACCTTGGCGAGCCATTCCTCCGCCCCGATCCGCTCCAACCGCGGCTGCCGCCAGACGAGGCCCCGGTAGGGGTCGGGTAGCGCCGCCACCAGCGCCGCCTCGGCCGCCGCGTCGTCGTCGGTGCCGGTGATCAGGTAGATGAGCGTTAGGCCCGGTTTTTCGCCGTAGCTCGACCCGGTCCGCGACTCCCACTTTTCGGTGACGGCGATCGCCACGGGCTGCTCCCTGCTGTTAGGCGAAGTCGAGGCTGTTTTCGCTCACCACGTCGATTAGCTCGTCGATTCCCCGGGCGGTCGACTCCGTCGCCCGGGCGATCCGGTCCTGGAGCCCCCCGCCGGTCATCCGCGCGGCGGCGAAGGCCGAGAAGGTCCCGGCCGCCTCGATCTCTTGCCCCCCGGCCTCCAGGCCGGCCAGCCGGTCCTGCAACTCCTCGAACCGCTCCATTTCCTTCGGCTTGCCGGCGGCGCTGGCCTCCCGCGCCTTGCGGGCCCGCTCGGCCGCCGCGGCCAGCTCGTCCTCGGCCGCGGCGAGCCGCTCTTCGGCGTCGCCCATCTCGGCCTCGTGCCCCCGGCGGCGGGCGGCCTGGGCCTCCTGGTGGGCCTTGTCGAGTTCCGCCAGGGCGGCTTGCTCGGCGGCGTAGATCCCGGCCAGGTCGGTCTCTTCGCCCGTGCGGATCGCCTCGAGCCGCTTTTCGGTGTTGAGCTCCCGCTCGGCCCGCTGCCCGGCGTAGTTCTCGGCGATCAGCTTCGAGACCTGCGCCGGGTCGATCCCCTCCATCTTGGCGATCAGGTAGCCGATCCCCTGGGCGATCCGCTCCTCGGCCCACTTCCAGGCGGACACGACGCCCGCGCTGAGCTTCGCCCAGGCGGTCTGCATCAGGCCTACCCCGCGGACCCAGATCATCTGCACCGTCGCCCAGGCCTGCGTGAGGCCGCGGGCGAGGTAGTGCGTCGCCGAGGCCCAGACCCGGGAGAAGGTCTCCTTAAACGCGATCCATTTCTCGTGCAGGAAATTCACCGCCCGGATCCAGACCACCCGCAGGCCGGCGACGGCCACCTCGAAGGCCAGCCGGAGGTCGCCCGCGGCGATCGCGTCGGAAATCCCCTGCCAGGCGATCGAGACGACGCCGCGCAACCACTCGAAGACCCCGCCGAGCCAGGCGGCCGCCTTGGCGACCGCGCCGGTCGAGTGGATCAGCCGGGCGGCCAACACCCCGGCGCCCACGGTCAACAGGCCCATCGGGGTGAGCACCGCGGCCACCACCGAGCCGATCAACGTGAACCCGCCGACCACCAGGCCGACGATCGAGGCCAGCCCGGAAAGCACAAAGCCGATCCCGGCGATCGCCCCGCCGAGCGTGATCAGCACCGCCCCCCCGGCGGCGATCGCCGCGCCGAGCTTGAACAGCCCCGAGACGAGGGCCTTGTTCTGCCGGATCCAGTTGCTCGCCGCAACGACGTGGCTGTTGATCGTGCCGAAGAGCCTCGTGAGCATCGGGGCCACCGCGGAGCCGACGACGAACACCACCGCCTTGAAGCTCCGCTCTACCCGGTTCCAGGCGTCGGTGAAATCGGCGGCCGCCTGCGCCTCCTCGCCGGAGACGGACAGCCCCAGCCGCCGGGCCTCCTGCCGTAGAGCAGCGATCCCGCCGGCGCCTTCTTTGAGTAGCGGCAAAATCCGGTCCACCGCCGTCCCAAAGGCCCGCTGCGCCAAGCCGGCCGCGGCCGCGTCGTCGCCGTAGGTCTTGATCGCCTCGGCCAGGGCCATGAAGCGATCCTCGGGGCGCATCCGCCGGAGCTTCTCGGCCGTTAACCCCAGGGCCTCCATCGCCGCAACCTGCTGGCCGCTTCCCAGCCCGGCGGTGATCCGCCCCAGCCGGCGGTTCATCCGCATCACGGCGTTGCCGACGTCGTCGAGGCTCGAGCCGGACTGCTCCGCGGCAAAGCCCAGCTCCGAGAGGGCCTCACTGGACATTCCGGTTCGCAGGCTCATCTTGTGGAGCTTGTCGCCGATGTCGGCGAAGCCAAAAGACAGGTTTTTCACCGCCCCCAAAAGCGGCGCGAGGATCCCCATCCCGGCGGCGAAGACGCCCAGGCCGATCCGCGAGACGTTCATCCCCCAGGCCCGGATCCGCCGGCCGGCGGAATCGAGCCCGCGCACCAAGCGGTTGTCGCGGGTCACCAGGTCGATGAAGGCCTTGCCGGCCAAAATGCCGCCTGCGGAGACCATAAGCTAGGGGCTCGGGGTTGGGGGTTTGCGGTTAGCGGTCGATATACATGGCTTTGAGGACGGTAATCGGCATCTTCGGCAGCTCCGGCTCCGGCAGCTCCGCGGCGAAGGGGTGGACGTCGCGGACGCTGATCGCGTCGGCCGCCTTGGCCACGTGCGCGTTGTGCACCTCGACGACTAGCCGGGCGGTGAGGTCCCAGTCGTGCCGCCGCCGGCCGCGGGCACTCCAGACGAGCTCCCGGGCGGTGAACCGCCAGGGCTCGACTCCGGCGATCCCGGCGAGCTCGAAGAGCATTCGCCAGCGGTCCGCAGCAGTTTGCGGAGTTCGCCGTCGAGGTCCGCCGCCTCGAGCCGCTCGTCGAGGATCGTCCGCCCCGTCTCCATCATCGCCTCGATCTTCTCGAGCCCCCGCCGCAGCCGTTGGCGGTCGCGGCGGTTCGGGGTAAAATCCGTGATCTCCGCCAGTAGCGCCTCCGTCGCCCGGTCGATCACCTCGCCGGCCATCGCCTCGCCGAACTCCACGTCAGAGACGCCCCGCTTTTCGGCCTCCGGCTGGCAGATCACGTAGAGGACGTCCACTAAAAGCACCGGGTCGGCGGCCAGCCGCACCAGGAGACTCCGCTCCGGCTCGCGCCCGTCGACCAGGTCCAACAGATCGACGGCCAGCTCGCTTTGGCGGAGCCGCTTGACGGTCGCCACGTTGACGGCCAGATGCCACTCCCGCCCCTCGTTGTCCTTAAAGCTGTGCATTTTTTGCTGAACGATTCCTCGCCAGTCCTTTTCTTGGGCGCTTCCGCGCCAGGGGTTTTGGTGGGCGATTACGTGCTCACCGTGACCCACTGCGGCTTGACGTCGGAGACGCCCGGCTTGCAGGTGATGTCGGCGACCACCAGGCCCTCGAGCGTCTCGGTCCGCTTGAACGAGAGCACCTCGAAGTCGGCCCAGAGGCCGCAACTGCCAACCGTGTCGCTCGCGCCGTCGAGGACCGCCAGGGCGATCTGCGTGTCGTTGAAAAATGCGTCGCGGAAGGCGCTGAAGGCCGAGCCCGACTCCCAGCGAATCTGGATCTCGACCGGCGCCTTCTTAAGCGCCGTCAAGACCTGCTCGAACGTCGAATCGCGGGCCGAGCCGTCGACCTCGGTCTTCTCCAGCCCGAGCGTCACGTCGCGGGTGATGTCGATCTCGGTGAGGTTCGCCGGGGCGCTGCCCGAGACGATCGTATCGGTCGATCCGTCCCAGCTCGCCCGGTCGCCGGTGGAGAGGTAGTAGAGTTTGCAGTCGAGTCCAACTTTGCCGCTCATCTTAAAAACTCCTCGCGGCGGCGGTCCCGCCGGCAAACGGTGTCGGTTATCGGACCATTCCGGCCCAGTGCCGCGGCAGCCGCGGCTTGATTTCCTCCAGGGCGGTACTCATGAAGGGCCGCCGCGGGTAGTGCGCCCCCTTGTAGCTGCCGCCGTGCTCGTGCGCCGCGGCCACGTCGCCGATTAGCTCGGCGGTCGGGCCGATCACGCACCGCTGGCCGATCTCGTCGACGTGGTAGAAGATCGCCCGCCGCAGGAGGCCCCCGTGCGTGAACGGGGCATGGCCCGGCGGGGCGTGCCGGCGGCGGTCTTTGCGCGAGCGGATCAGCTTCCGCGCCGCCTTGCGGATCGCCCCGCCGGCGTGCCCCAGCGAGCGGATATTGCCCTTCCGGGCCCGCCGCTTGACGCGCCGCGTGTGGTCCTCGAAATGGACGCGGAGTCCGAGCATCAGTCGATCGTCCGAAAGGTCAGTTTCACGAGCCCCCAAAACAGCCGCCCCGCCTCCATCTCTTCGGGGACGTAGCCGGCCGGGGCGGCCGGGTAGGCCTCGGCCTTCACCAGCCGCGCCGTCCCGGCGGTGTAGGTCGCGAGCGACTCCTGCTGCTCGTAGCGGTCGACGATCTCGTCCAAAAGCGCCATCAGCGGGTCGACCGCCGCGTTGTCCGAGGGGTCGAGCTTCTTGACGACCGCCACGTCGACGCCCCAGTCGCGGATCCGCACGCGGCCCCGGTCGGCCAGGTCGCTCGACCAGCCGGCCGGCACGACGACGACGCGGAGCGTCTGCAGGTCGCCCGGGCCGTAGCGGGGCAGGTACTCCCGCGTGGCCGTGAAACTCTGCGAGAAGCTCTCGGCGTTCAAGTCGGCCTTGACGGCCTCGGCGATGGCGACGCCGACGTGGGCCATGAGGGAGCCAGGGGGTTAGCGGGTCTTGATTTGCTTGGTGTGCACTCGCAGCCGGCGGCGGTCGGCGCTGGTCCAGTCGTAGTGGCGATCGCCCGCAGCGGGGATCATTACCTCGTAGACGTAGATCACCGAGCCGTCGAGTTCCTCGATCAGGTCGCCCTCCTCCGGCAGCGTCCGGCCGTGGCCGGTGAGGACCAGGTCGTCGTAGTCGATAAACCAGTCCCGCCACTCGGTGCCCAGCCGGATCACCTCGCCGCCGACGTTCAACTGACAGCGGCCCTTGTGCGCCGTCACCGAGGCCGAAGCGGTGCCCCGCTTGTAGGTGACGTCGGTCGCCGCGTGCTCGTTGAACTGCGCGCCGAGCCACTCGCCGGCGGTTTTTAACAGGTTGGCCATCGCGGGGGTCGGGGGCTAGGGGTTCGGGGCTGGGGGTGACGGGGGGCGAGTCACCCCGTCACCCACTCGCCCCGTCACGTTCGCTCAGGTCACGTCGGCGATGCCGTTGATCTTGACGCTCGAGGCGCTCGCCGCGGCGGCCTCGTAGACCTTGCCGAGCTTCTTGTTCGCCCCCGCGGTGGTCGTGACCACCTCGTTGGCGGCGTCCCAGTAGACGACCGTCCCGACGGTCAGCGCCGTTCCGGTGCCCGTCTCCTTCGGGAAGATGAACACGGCCAGGGGGCCGACGATCAGCAGGTTGCCCAGCACGCTGGCGGCGATGTCCCGCGGCGCCACGGCGATCAGGTCGCCCTGCACGACGACGTCGCCGGCCGTGACGGCCGCGCCCGGCGTGTAGGCCAGCGGCAGGGCCTCGCCGCGGTCGAGTCTTACGCTTGGAGTTGCCATCGAAAATTGCTCCTCGGTTTGGTTTTGCTGGAGGTGGACGGGCCGGGGGCGACGGTCACCCCGTCACCCCGTCAGCTTGTCACGGTCACGCGGCGCCCTTCATTTTGACGCCGCCCTCCTCGTCGGCCAGCGCGACGCCGAAGTCGAGGTAGCCGCGGTAGAGCACGCCCAAGACGTTGAAGTCGGCCTCGGCGCTTTCGACGACGGGGCGCTGCTGGCCGTTGAGAAACACCAGCTCGATCACCGCCACGTCGCGGGGATCGGCCAGCAGATACCAGGCCGTCGTCGAGTAGCCGGTGTAGGCCGTGTTGCTTAGGTACGCCGAGACGACCGGCTCATAGCGCCCGGCGTAGATGTTCTTCGCGGCGTTCTTGCCGGTCGAGTCGCCCACGAGGTTGGTGCTCTTGTACAACTCCCAGGCGGTCTCCTCGACCTCCGGCGGGCAGAGCACCAGCCGCGGGTTCACGCCGATCGGGTCGCCGTCGGCGTCGGTCATCTTGCGGAAGGTCTCCACGGCCTTCTTGAGCCCGGCGCTGGATAGCGCGTAGGCCGCCCCGGCGACGTAGTTGGAGTTGTTGGCGTGGAAAAAGTTGCCGGTGTTGGCCAACAGCGCCGTCCAGAAGACCTTGTTGATCTTCAGCGCCGCCCCGCGGCCGAGCTTCCGGGGCACGGCAGAGAGGGCCCCCAGGTCGTCGTTGATCAGGTCGCGGCGGTCGATGCCCATCATCCGGGCGTAGGTGTCGGCGCTGATCGTGTAGCTGTCCTCGTCGGCGGTGGCGTGCTGGATCTCCCCGTTCGGCCCCAGCTTCTCGTAGCTGAAATCGCCAGTAAGGCGGTAGTGGGTGTGGGTGTGGAAGTTGCCGACGCTGCCGATCCGGGCGATCCGCCGCCAGGTCGACTCGACGTAGTAGAAGGCCTCCAAGAGAAACTTGTTGGCCGTCGCCCCGAGGATCCCCGAGAGCGAGAAGCCGGTCCACTCGCCGGCCGCCTCGATCGGCCGCTCCGGCATCGCGTAGCGGAGCACCTCGCGGACGTTGCCGTTGGTGATCCGCTGCCGGCCGCGGTAGCCGTTCCGGGCGGCGGCCAAGAGGAATAGCTCCTGCAAGCCCAGCTCGCGGTGAAAGCGGCGGTCGGCCGCCTCGAGGGTCTTCTCGTCGAACTCCTTTTCGACCGCCTCCAGGCCGAGCGTCTGGCACGCAGCCGCTTCGACGACCCGCTCGGAGAGCTCGCCCGGGTCCTGGGCGTGCACCGCCGGGCCGGTCGGCCGGGCGGAGCGCATCAGCTCCAGCTCTAGCTTGTCCTCGCTCCAGCCCTCCTCGATCGCGGAGGCCTGGATCGTGGCCAGCTTCTTCGGCTCGATCCGCCCGGAGTAGGCGGCGGCCGCCGCCTGCACGCCGCTCGCCCGGCGGGTCTCCGCGGCCAGCCGCCGGCGGTAGTCGGCCAGGTCGCCCTCGAGCGGCACGCTGCCGCCGTCGCCGGCAGCCTCCACGGGAAGCGGTGGCGGCGTGTTTTTCGGCGCGCTGCGGCCCGAGGGGGGCGCGCTACGTTCCACGTCGCCGTCGCCGGGGTCGGCCTGCTCGGCCTTCCATTGGGCCTCCAGCGGGGCAAGCTGCTCGTCGCTGAGCTCGTCGGGGGAAAAGCCCTTCGCCTCGAGCCACTTTCTCAGTTCCGGGTCCATGTTCTCGGTCCTCCGGGGTTGGGAAGCCGCCACCGCCGCACGGGTGCGGCCGTCGGCGGCGATCGGGACAAAACTGATTTCCTTGAGTTCCGCGGCGCGGATGATCACCACCGGGCCCTTGAAGACCCGGCCGTTGGCCTTGGCCGTGGCGCCGCGGTCGACGTACTCGGCCTTTTGGGGCTCCGCGCCGATCGAGGCCCGCCAGGGAAACCCGCGGCGGGCCGAGACGCGCACCTCTTCGGCGGCCACCCCGCCGCCGGAAACGACCCCCGCCATCTTCACCCGCTGCGCGGTGATCTCCGGCGTGCCGTGGCCGACGATCGCCCGGCGGTCGTGGGCCAACAGCGCCGGGATCTCCTCGCCGGCGGCGCGGAGGCCGGTTAGGTCGACCACCACCGGGTCGAACCAGCCGCTTAGCTTCATCGGGCCGCCGGTGTAGGCGACCATCGAAAACGGCTTGGCCTCGTCCTCGCCGCCGTCGCCGTCGGCCGCGGCGATCCACTCCACGGGGACCGCCTCGCAGTGGATCGGCCCCTCGGGGGCACGACCGGCGGCGCGGATCGCTGCGAGCCGCCCGCCTCGCTTCGGGGGCTTCTTACGCCGTCGCCTTAGCATCGTTGGGCTCCTCGTTGTCGGTCTGGTCGGACTGGCCGGCCTGGTCGGTCTGGTCGCTGTTTGGCCGCGGATCACCTCCAGACGGGTTCTCAGCAGATCCCCCCCCGCCGCCGAGCAGCTTCGCGGCCAGCCGCTTGCGGTACTCGGCCACGGGGATTCCCAGCGCGCGGGCCGCCTGCTTCTGATCCTCTTCCCAGTCCCGGCCCTCTTCCTGATAGATCGCCGGGATCGAGGTTTGGCCGCTCTCAAGCCGCGTCTTCCGCGCGGTGGCCGCCTTGCCCGGGTCGATGTCGTCCTGCACCTTGTCCCAGTAGACCACCAGCACCCACTCGGCCGGCGGCCGGGCGGCCAGCGCGGCGCGCACTTGCTCGGGCATCGCGTACTTCGCCTCGGCAAACCAGCTCCAGAAAAGCCGCTCGACCTCCGGGTTCCAGTCGGTCGACCGCTCGACCTCCACCGCCCGCTTGATCCCCAACCGGGTGAGCTTGCCAGAAGCGAAGTTTTCTTGGGAACTATCCTGCGCGCCCATCGCGTAGGGCAGCATCACGCAGGCGAAGGCCTCCGCCAACGTGATCCGCACGAACTCGCTGTGCGTGGTGCTCGGCTGCTCCGGCTTGAACTGGTAGGGCTCGGTCCCCTCCGGCAACACCGTGACCGTGTTGCGCTCGATATCGAAGGTGTCGAAGGTCTCGTAGGCGGCCGGCTCGGTGTCCGTGTCGCCGCTGGGCCCGAAATTGGTGGCAGCCGATTCCGGCGTCGCCGTCTTCAAGAGCACCGTCAGCTCGGCGGCCGTCTCGGCCGATTGGACCACCGCCAGCGTGTAGCGCCGCAACTTCGAGAACAGCGGCAGGGCGGCGGTTAGCTCCGGGATCCCCCGGTGCTGCCCCGGGCGGTCCTCGCGAAAAACGTGCAACACCTCGTCGGGTAGCGGCGGCGGGCTGAGTTCCTCGAGCGGATCGAAGCCCCACTCGGTGCCGCCCGGGTGGTGCCGCAGAACGTGGTAGCGGATCGGGTTGCCCTGCTCGTCGAGGTCGATCCCGTCGATCCGGTTTTCGCCGAACCCGCCGATGTCGGGCGTGGAGAGCATCTCCGCCTCGATCGGCCGGAGGTCCAATTGCACGTCGCCGAACCGCGGGTTGTTGACCAACAGCGCCACCGCCTCCCCGTCGGTCGCCTTGGCCTTGCGCAGCGTGCGGAGTTTGCGCGGTAGGCGGACCCGCCGGCACCAGGCGGCAAACTGCCGCTCGATCCAGTCGTCGGCCCGCCCCGAGCCGGTGCGGACCTGGATCCGCGGGCCGGTGCCGATCACCTCGTGCGCCAAGGTCTCGACCATCGAACGGGCCCAGCCGTTGTTGGCCACCTCGTAGCGGGCCCGCTCGCGGAGCCGTTTGCGGACCGCCGGGGAGTTGGCCGAATCGGCCGAGAGGCTATCGGCGTAGCTCCAGTGGCGGATATTCTCGGCGGTCGTCTGCGCCGCGTCGTAGCGGGCGCGGATCGGGCGGCCGGCCGGCCGCAGGAAGGGGCGGCCGCGGCTGTCGAGGATCCTCGATCGGCGAACGAGCTGCTCGGGCATCGGGAGGGCGTTTGGCTAGACGGCCGCCGGCGGGCGGAACTTGCCCATCCGGATCGGCAGGCCGCTTCGGGCCGCGGCGGCCGTGCGCCGCAGATGCTTGTCGGCGACGACGAGGCCGGCCAGGTCGGGGTTCTTCATCGACCCCTCGTCGTCGCGGGCCTCGGCCGGCTGGCCGGCGACCTCCTCGATCCGATCTTCCAGGTCGGCCATCGGCGGGGGCTCCGGGGGAGGGGGGGAAAATTCAGACGCAGGCCAAAGCCTCCAGCCTACGGCAGGCCGCGCCCGCATTGGCCCGAATTGGGCCGAATTGGGCTCTTAGGCGGCCAAAGAGTTCCAGGGGTGGAACTTCTTGCGCCCGCGGCTACTCGCCCGCGCCACCCGGGGGGAGCTTCTCGCGGGCAAAACCGTGGGCCGCCCGGTCGCGGCGCATCTGCCGGACGGCCTCCTGCCGCCGCTCGGCCTGCTCCGAGACGGAGCCGTCGAGGTGGGGGGTCACCCGCCCGTACCAGTTCTGATAATCGGGGCCGAGGTGGAGGCACTCCCAGGGCAGCCGGGTCTTGCGGTCCGCCGGCCAGAGGGCGGCAAACTCGCTGTCGGCCCCGCCGGCGTGGACCCAGTCGGTCGGGTACCAGGGGGGGCTGCCGAGGGCCGGGTCGCCGGCGTTGAAGATCTGGCAGAAGCCGGCGAAGTCCTTTTCGCGGCGGATCGGCAGGCCCGACCAGTCCAGCTCCGGCGAGTAGCCGCGGGGGTCCTCGAGGATCCGCCGCCAGGGGACGTGCAGAAAGCCTACCCGCAGCAGGCGCCAGTCGATTTGCTCCGGCAGGACGATGTCGGCGTCTAGCAAACAGATCCAGCCGCGGCGGCCGAGCTGATCGAGGCCCTCCTCGATCGCCGCCCCCTTGTTGAAGGCCGCCCCGCCGCGGGTAAAGGCGGAGGTACGGAAGATTTCCGCCGGCGGGTTGGCGGCGACGACGCCGCCGGTGGCCGCGTCGGCGTGGCTGGTGACGACCAACACGCGCTGGAAGTGCCGCAGCGCCCGCGGCAGGGTGATCGCCAATAGGTCCTCGTACTCCACGCAGACGCAGATCGCGTTCATCGCGGCGGCTCCTCGCGGGGGATCGTGTAGCCGAGCGCCTCGATCGCCGCGGCCGCCGCGGGGTGGGCCGCCAGCGCCTGGAGCTTGTCGCCGCGGGCCAACCGAAAGCTCCGCTCGGCGTCCGGCTTGCGCTTGTGGACGATTCGGCCGGCCCGGGCGAACTCGACGACCGGGTCGCCGCCGCTTCGCCGGCCGAGCTCTTCGAGGATGTCGGCCATCCGGAGGGCCCGCTCCTCGGGCTCGGCGGTCGCCAGCCGGTCGGTCTGCCAGAGGTAGGCCCGCGGCCGGTTCTGCCACCAGCGGACGGCCGGCAGCCAGGCCTCGGCGAGCCAGTCGGCTAGGCCCCCGGCGCCGAGGCCCCAGTTCTGCGTCTCGACGATCGACTCGTAGGTCCGCCAGGGGTCGCGGAGACAGACGATCCAGAAGGCCGACGGCCAGAGCCGTTCCAATAGCGGCGCGGCGCCGAATAGCGCCTTGAGGCCCCAGCTCGCCGCGGACGGCCGCCGGGCGCCGCCGGAGGCCCAGCGGCGGAGCATCTCGCCGAAGAGCTGGTAGGTCGTCGGCTCGTCGGCCCCGGCGTAGTGGGCAACGCGGTAGCCGACCTCGGCGTTCCACTGCCGCGCCAGCCGGCCGCCCTCCAGGAGGCGGTCGAGCCAGGCCGTCAGCTCCGGGGCCGTTAGGCGGGTGAGGTGCCCGTAGATTTCGATTAGCGGGTGCTCACACAGCGCCCACTGCATCCAGGTATTACCGGAGCGGGGCGGGCCGACGATGAAAATCGGTTTTCGGCTCATCGGGTCCTCGCGGTCGGGCGGGGGGGGACGGGGACCGGCCCGCTGCGGTCGGTGACCACGCAGATCCGGCGGGCCCCGGCCCGCGAAACCTCACAGACGCCGGGCTCGAGGCCGCAGTGGCAGGCAATCTCCGCCTTCCCCGCGGTCCGCTCGATCGGCTCGGTCGCCCGGCAGATCCGGCCGTCGGCGATAAAACACTCGATTCCCCCGCCGCACCAGCGGCGGGTAGCGGCGATCCGCTCAGCGCTCTGATTGCCCGTGGCGTCGCTCCGCCAGTGGTAGTAATAGAGCACCGCGGTAATGTGCAGCTCGGTCTGCACCAGGCCGGAGGCCAACAGCGGCCGGTACCAAAAAACGTCGTCGGCGTAGCCGAGGTGCTCCGGAAAACCGATCAGCGAGGCCAACTCGCGCCGCCAGGCGCAGAGGTGGTTGGCCTGAAAGAGGCGGACACCGGGCAGCCCGCGGACCTGCCCGTGGTCCTCGGCGTGGTAGATCGAAAACCGGTGGACGACCGGCGGGCGGTCGTCGCCGGTGCGCCGCAGCCAGAACGAGACACAGTCCGGCCCCGCCAGCGTGCCGGCGCGGATTCGCTGAACGTACTTCCGGTCGACCTGGTCGTCGTCGTCGACGAATGAAACGTAGGCTCCCCGCGCCCGGCGCAAAAGCCGGTTGCGCTTCGCCCCGCTGGGGCACCCGCCGGCGTCCTCCTCGACGAGGACCTCGACGTCCCCGGCGGCGGCCGCCTGGGCGTGCAATTCAGCGATCAGACTTTTTCGCAGCACCCGCCGGCTTTTCAGCGCCGGGATCAGCACGCTTAGCGCGACCGGCTGCCGGAGGGCTCGAAAATCGCTCATGGATCTTTCTCCGCTGCGCGGCCAGCCAGCAGTCGCTTTTGTAGACGTACCAGCTCCGAAACCGCGGCTCGCCGGTGAGGTAGACGGTCGCCCCGGCCCGCGCGGCGAACTCGTCGACGGCCCGGATCACGCCGTCGTGGGCCGGGTCGTAGTCGTGCCCGGCCAGGATCCCCTGGTCGCTAAGGATCGGCCACCAGAGGGCCAGGTCCTCGCGGCAGCCGTCGTAGGAGTGGTTGCCGTCGATGTAGACGAGCGAGACCTCGTAGCCGCGGGTCCGCACCCAGTCGGCCGCCTCGCGGCTGGTCATTCGCAAAAGCCGCGCCCGGCCGGCAAACTCCGAGAGCACCGCCGCGGCGATCTGGTAGTCGGCTTCCCGCGGGTGGTCGAAGCGCTCCGCGTAGCCGGGTAGGTCGGCCTCCCAGGGGTCGACCCCCAGGTAACAAAAACCTTTCCAGCGGGAGAGAAACTCGCGGGCGAAGCGGCCGACGTCGACGCCGATCTCCACGGCGTACTTGACCGCCCCGCGGCGGTTGCACAGATCGCCGAGCTGCTCGCGGCGGGTGATTTCCTGGCTGCGGTAGACGGGCGGCAGGTCGATCATCGGCGCTTCCTCGCGTTGTGGCGGGTACGGAACTCGCGGAGGCCGGCCTCGTAGTTCCCCTCCCCGGCGATCCAGTTCCAGAAGACGGGCCAGCCGCGGGCCGGCTGCTCGATCTCAAAACGCAGCGCCGCGGGCACGAGCGCCTCGATCAGATCGTTGGTGGCCGCGTAGAAGGCCCGCGCCCCGGCCACGGCATCGCCGTTGTTGAACCACTGGCGGCCGAAGCCGGCCATCTCCGGCCGGCACCAGTCGGCCATCGACTCGACGCAGGCGGCTCGATCGTTGCGGATGAGGTGCACCCAGCGGCTCCCCGGGTAGCGGCGCACTAGATCGGGGAGGAAGTAGACCAACTGCGGGGCGACCTCGACGTGGTTGTCGGGGTAGTCGACCGCCGGCGGCGGGAGTTGCCGCCCCCAGTGGGTCTCGTGGGCGGCCGTGTAATTGGTCAGGTGCCCGGCGGCGCGGGCGAACGTGACGCTCCCGCAGCGGCCGGTCCCGGTGACGAACACGCGCATGACACGAGACGGGGGTTAGGGGTGGGCGAAGCGCCGCGGGGCGAGCGGGCTGCCGTCGGCCGCCCGGTGGTCCCACTTGGCCCGGTAGCGGGCGAGGTTGGCCTGGCTGCGAGCCGGATCGTCCCAGCCGGCAACCGGCCCGTGGTGCAGGTGCAGGAGGCTATGGTCGGCGCCCCCGTAGAAGCGGCCGCGGTATTTCTCACCAAATCGCTCGTACACCTGGCGGTTGAAGTCGACGTCCTCGAAGCCGTGCCCCTCGGCGAGCTCTTCGTCGAAGGCCAGCCCGGCGAGGTCTTCGCGGCGCATCGAAAACTGGCTATTGCCCCAGGGTTGCTCCGCCGGCTCCTGGCGGCCGCGGTCGGGAAACCGCCAGCCCTCGAACTCGCAGGGGAGCGCGGCGATCGCCGCGTGGTTGGCCCGCAAGGCGGTTAGCTGCGCCTCGACCATCGCCGGGGAGTCGCAGGCCAGGAGGCTCAACGTCTGCTTTTCGGCCAGCCGCCGGACGCGGTAGCAGACCCGGGTTATTAGCGGGTCCTTTAGCGACCGGACGCAGCTTAGAAACCGGGGCCCGGCGATCATATCGCAGTCTAACACCGTGACGATCTCGCCGGCGGCGAGCCGCAGGCCCCGGTTGAGCTGCCGGCTCTTGTTGAAGACCTCGCCCACCGGCGCGGTGTCGGGCAGGACGCGGATCGCCGGGTGGATCGCCCGCAGGGTCCCCGGGACGGCTCCCAAGCCGGAGTGGTCCAGGACGAGGACCTCCAGGTCGCCGGGCACGAGCCCGCAGACGGCCGCCGAGCGGGCCAGCGACTCGAGGCAGAGCCGGAGGTACTCGCTGCGTCGGGCGTGCGCGATGAGGATCGTGTGGTGCACGGCGAAGGGGCTGGCTATTGGGTCCCGTTTTGTTTCTCGGTCGTCGTCGTCAGCGTGCCGCAGTGGCGGCAGCGCCGCCGGCGGACGATCCGGCCGTTCTTCCTGCGAGTATAGTAGACCCGCAGGTCGCGACAACCGCATTTTCTGCAACGTAATCCGGGCTCCGCGGCCGGCTCGTCTGCCATCAACCCCTCCGTTTTCGCTCGCGAAGCTCGGACAGTCGCACCCGCCGTCGCTTCCGCGGGGCGTCGCCGAGGAGGCGGACCCCGAGCATCGACGCGGCGACGGCCGAGTAGTAGCCGGCGTCCAGCCAGTGCGTCGTGTGGCTCTTGGCGCGAAACACCCGCCGGAGGCCCTTGCCGCGGACGAACTCCTGGACCTCCTCCTCGTTGGTGAGGTGTTTGGCGTGCGCGAAGTGCCGCCGCGGGTCGTCGCCGAACAGTGAAAAACTCCCGGGGCGGTCGGCGGGCGTCAAAAGCCGGTCCCAGGTCCACCGCTTCCAGCGGTCGCTGTCGGCGCAGACCAGCCAGGTCCCGCCGGCCTGGCGGGAGAGATACCAGCCCTCGCCCGCGCCGAGCTTGGTTTTGCCCGGCTTGGCCGGGGCCCGGTAGCTCCGCCGGCCGGAGTCGCCCAACTGCCCGAATCCCATCACCGGGCGAAAGAGCTTGCCCGCCTCGCGGGCGAAGTGATAGACGACCTCCGTGCGCCAGCCGGCGTCGACGAGGACCAGCTCGAGCGGCTGCTCCTGGCCGTCGGCCGTTCGGTAGCCGGCGGCGAGGGTCGCTTCGCGCCACTCGCGCAGGGCGCGGAGGATCGCCCGGTCGACCGCCCGGTCGTCCGACTCGTCGGACGCCCAGACCTCCTCAACGCCGTAGTCGAGGCGAAAGCCGGTGGCGTCGGCCCGCCAGGCGTCGACCACCCAGTGCAGGGCCCGCTTGCCGACGTCGATCGCCGCGGTGAGGTGTTTCGAGTCGGGCGGGATGATGCCGCGGGGATAGCCGGAGAGCTGGTTCTGGACGCGGTGGGCGGTCAGGCCGCCGCCGCTGTCGAGCCCCTCGTCCGGATCGGGCGGGTCGTTCTGGTACTCGGTGGCGAAGTGCTCCGGGCCCCGGTCGCTGATGATATTGTAGCAGTGCTCCAGCGCCGAGATTTCCTGCCGGCTACCGTCGGCGAGCTTCTCGCCGATGAACCGCCGCCGGTTGAGCAGCTTCGCCCCGCGGTCCATCTTCCGGCGCTGCCGCTGGTACCAGCGATGGGCCTTCCGGGCGGTCGGGTCGCCGGCGGCCTGCTCGGCCTGCCGCCGCTGCTGGTACTCTTCCCAGAGGTCCTCCCGCGCGGGTTTCTCCAGCAGCAGCCGGTAGCGGCGGCCCTGCCAGCTCGGCTTGGCCTGCCGGTCGGTGTATCGCCAGGACAGCGACCGCCGGGTCATGATCGTGGTGAGCATCACGCGGGCCAGCCGCCGCCCCGGGCCGCCGAGGCCGGCGAGATCTTGCTCGATCTTGAGTTCCCGCGCCTCGGTCTGGACCTGGCTCTCGACGCTCTCGCGGGTCTCCGGGTCGTCGATCACGACCAGGTCGGGCCGCTTCTGGCCGTAGCGGAGGCCGCGGACCGCGGCGTCGAGGCCGCGGGTCATGAGCACCGCGCCGGCCGCCCGCGAGCCCTCCACGGCCGGCAGGACGACGTAGCGGCCGCCCCAGTGGAGGTGCGTCCGCCGGCCGGCGACCGTCTGGCTGCCGGCCCGCTGCGGGGCCCCCTCCAGGGCCCGGATCGGAGCGCAAACCTCCGGGTAGTCGTCGGAGAGCTTGTCGTTGGTCTCGAGCTGTAATTTGATGTTACCGAGGATCCTTTCCGCGTCGGGGCCGGTGGCCGCGCAGACCAGCGGAAACCGCAGGATCCCGCAGAGCAGGCAGTAGATCACGACGCACTCGGCGATCGACGTTTTGCCCTCGCCCCGCGGGGCGGCGATCGCCTGGTCGCCGCCGAGGCGGGCGGCGCCGAGGATCGCCTCGACCATCTCGCGGCGGCAGTCGGTGAACGGGTCGCAGAAGACCTCCTCAAAATACGTTCTCAGAAACCGGTAGACGTCCCGCTCCGCCGCGGCCCGCCGCCTGGGGCTCTTCACGCGCGGCAAAACGAGGTCGGAGGCCCGGGCCCGCGCAGCGCGCTTGCGGGCCCGATCCCGCTGGCGTTCGCTTGGAGCCATCAGCACCCACGGCGCGCCGCAGAAGCCGGCCGCCCACTGGAGGAAGGTTCGCCGCTGCACACTCTCGGTCTCCGGCGTCGTGCGCTACTTGGAGCTGATCACCGTGTGGCGACAGGCCACCGGCCCGCGAACGGTCTTCTCCTCGTGGACGCGGAGCCGCTCTAGAAGCTGCCGGGCCTCGGCCGCCCGGGCCTTGTCGATCGCCGGCAGCTCGCCCCGCCGGGCAAAGCTCCGGGGGAGCTTGGCGAGGAGCTGCTCGCGGCGCTTCGCCGGCAGCTCGGCCAGCACGAGGGCTAGCACCAGCTCGGCCGCGGGGCCGGAGCTGCTGGCCTTGACGCTCGGGTGACCGATCGACAGGGCGGCCTCGATCTTGGCCGACGGCCGCGGCGCCCGGGCGCGCCCGAAAGAGGCCGACAGCGAGAGCTTCAACTGGTAGCCGGCCCCGTCGAGGAGGTCGTCGCGGCGGCCCTCCTTGGCGGCGATTTTGGCGATCGCCGTCCACATCGCCGCAGTGGCTTCTTGCTGGTTCATTTAGGCCCTCCGAAAGCGGACAAAACACAATAGACAGAGCCCCCAGCCGGCGACCAGGTCGGCCTCCTCGCCGCACGCTCGGCAGCGGCCCCGCGGCGGCCGCGGCCGGCGGGGCCGGCGGACGGCCGCCTGGCGGGCTCGTCGTTTTTTCACGCGAACTCGGGTCATGGCGGGGCGCCGGGGCTGGGCGGCGGCTTGGGCGGATCGGGCGGATCGGTTTTGGGGTCGCCGTGCCAGAGGCCGCGGGGCGGGTCGGTCTGCCCCGGCACGTAGCGATCGGGCCGGGGAAAATCGCCTTGCGGCTGATAGCCGGCGATCTCCCGCTCGCACTGGCCCGGCGGCCGGCGGTGTAGCCAGAGTAGCCGCAGGCCGACGGCCACGTCCGCCAGCAGCAGCCCCAGGACGCCGGCGACCACCAGCTTGACCAGCCGGACAAATTCCTCGATCGCCTCGCGGACCTGGCGGATTAGGTGCAGCTCGCCGTAGTAGAGGACGCCGACCGGCTGCCGCTCCGGGTCGAAGACGACGCCCGGTTGCGTGTCGGCCGGCCCGGGCTCCGCCGGCACGGCCGGGGCCACCCGCGGCTCGATCTGCCGCTCGACGTGCTCCTCGCCGTGTTCCTGTTCCGGCGCCGCCCCGGCGGTGCCGACCGGTAGCGCCACCGCCAGCAGCACCACCCACCACTTTTTTTGCTTGCCGAACCGGTAGAGCAAAACCAGGCCGGCGGCGCCGAAGGCAGCCACGAGCGTCCCGGGCGGAATGTCGGGAATCGACCAGCCCGAGGCCGGCTCGTCCATTCGCGGCAGCGGGTCGCGGTGCCAGTCGGGCTGGTAGGGCTCCGTGCGAGGCCCGCTGTCCGGCTGCGGGCAGTAGGGGCCGGGACACTGCTCGATCCCGTGCTGCTGGTACTCCCGCCGGATCGCGTCGTAGAGATTCCGGGCCAATAGATCCGCGTCGCCGCCGTATCCGGCGCGCTCGTAGGCGTAGCGCCAGCCCCGCTGCTGGCTGCGGCCGAGGAGCGGATCGTTGGGGCTCGGGTAAAGGAGGATCGCCGGCAGCCGGCCGCCCTCCGCCTCCAACTCGGCGGCCAGGTGGCGGGCCTCGGCCGAGTGACTCGCCCGCTTGTCGATCGCCCAGAACTTGCACCAGGCGGCCAGCTTGCGGAGGCCCTGGTGGTTCTGAAAATCGCGCACTAACTGCTGGCTCTCCGGGTCGGCCTTCACGTCGGTATAGATCACCAGATACCACCGCTCCCGGTCCGAGGGGGGCAACTCCCCGGCGATGAACTCGGCGAACTGGTCGCGGCTGCCGAGCTGCTCGACGCGATCACCTACGACCAGCTCGGCCCGATTGGCGAAGGCCCCGTCGCCGGGCAGGACGACGCCGGCCCCCGGGGCGACGGCCGGCGGCGCGGCGGCCAGCACCGCGGCAGCTAATAGGTAGCAGTACATGGGGGGTCTCCTCGGCGCGGCTCCGGCGGCCCCGCCCGGGCCCAGCAGGGCGGGCCGGGCGTGGCGGCGATCACGCACCAGCCGCCGCCGTGCACGCGGTGTTCGTGGATGAACGTCTGGCGGTCCACCCGCCGGACCTCCTCCGGATAGTTGTTGTCGCATACTTCAAACCAGCTCCCGTCCTCACTGACCGCCACGGCCGTAATCATGTGCGCCTGCCCGTAGGTGATCGCCACGAAGCAGCCGCGGTGTAGTGCCCAGTCGATCCAGCGGATCGTCTCGCTCCCCTCGACCGAGTAGATCGCCACCTCCCGCTTTTGACAGTAACGCTTGACGCGGGCCGGATAACTCCCGCCCAGCTCGGCCGGCCCGTAGGGCGAGTCGGTCAAGAGGTACTCCAGGGGCGGGACGCCGTGATGGGCCCCGACCATCGAAAGCGAGGCCTGCACGCACGAGCCCGAGCCGTCCCGCGGATCGGCGACGTTGCGGAACCGCAGGAACTCGCTCACCGGCATCCGCCACTCGTCCGACGGCGCCCGGGCCGGCGCCAGCCAGGTGACGAGCGCCAAGAACAGGCATTTCGCGAGAAATGGCTTCCCGCCCCCCGGCAAAGCCGGGGGCTCTTCCGCCTTCCGCCTTCGCTTCACCGTCCGTCTCCCGAAAATCCGCGATACGGCCGCCGGCCGGTCAGTTCCGCGCCGCTAAGCATGTCCACGCCGCCGGTGTCGCGCAATTGCAGGTAGCCTCGCCGGCCGTCGGCCCCGGCCAATAGCGCCGCGGTCATCTGCCTCGAGGCGGGCGTCTGCACCCCCACGGCGGCGTTGCCGCGGCCGTCGATGTAGACCCTGGCGGCCTGGCCGCTCCGCCGGCTGGCGATCAAAATCCCCGGGTTCGGCCCGCGGGCGTCGAGCGTGATCGTCACGTCGCGGCCCTCCAAAACGATCCGCTCGGCGTAGATCGTGCGGTGCCGCTCCGGCGCGGGCGTTCGGTCGTCGGGCCGCCAGTCGGGCGTGTGGCGATCGGGGAGGTACTTTTCCAGCGGCGCCGGGTCGGCCGCCTCGGAGTCGACCTGGGCGCACGTGGCCGCGGCCATCACCAGCAGCAGCCCGGCCAGGCCGGCGCCGACGACCAGCGCCGCGGCAAGGGTCTTCAACAGTCGCATGATCGGTCTCCTGTTTGTGAGGGGGTGACGGGGTGACGGTCACGGTCACCCCGTCACCTTGTCACCCCGTCATCTTCAGACGGGCCGGCCGCCGGGTGGCCGCTGCTTTCAGGTTGCGCTTCAATGGTTTCGGCCCCCGGCGACCGGCGGGGCTCGTCGCGCCGCCGGCGGACCTCTTCGTAGCGTGCCCGGTCGGCGGGTTTCAGATCGAGCCCGAGGACCGGGGAGATCTGGGCCAGCTCCTCGATGATCTCGCGGATTCCGCGGGGGCCGAGCCGCCGGTGCCGCTCGCGGCGCGCGGCGCGGGCCCGGCAGGCGACGCAGGGCAGCGGGCCGACCCGCCCGCAAACCGGGCAGGCCGTCGCGTGGCCGGCGGGCGTCTCCGCCTCGAACAGGTCCCGCTGGCGGAGCCGCTCGGCGCGGGCCGGGGCGTGGCGGCCCCGCACGACGAGCATCGCCGTGGTGGGGCTGCAGCCGACCCTCGCGGCGATCGCCCGCAGCGAGAGCGTCGTCGACGAGGAAAGCTCCTCGATCCGTTCAACCTTTTCGGCCGGTAGCGTCATGACGGCGGGCCGCCGCCGCCGGCGCGCAGGCCGCCCCCGGGGACAAGAGGGGGGGCGGCCAGGAGGACGCGCGGGTGGCAGGCATCGGGGCGTTCCCGTAAAACCTACCCCGACACCAGCCGGTAGCTTAACGCGCCGCCCGCCGCCGGGGCGACGCGGAAAATGGACGCCCGCCGGAGCAAAAGGGCGGCGGGCACGCAACCCCATGCGGTGTCGGGGCTTAGGACCCCGGGGCCGCGTCCCGCCGCTCCCCCCCATTCCTACCACAAGGGGGGGGCGGCCGGCAAGCCGGAAAGCGGACGTATTTTGGGGCGCGCTTCCGCGCGAGGTGTTTTGGAGCGCGCTTCCCCGCGAGGTGCTTCGGTGGGCCGTTCACTCAAACGGGTTGTGCCCGTCGAGGTAGCAGGGGGGCATCGTCTCGCCGATCACCATCAGCCAGACGCGGCCGGTCCGCTGGATCTCGGCCAGCTCCTCCCGGGTCGGCTTCCAGCAGGAAATCACCACCGGCAGGCCGTCCGATCGCCGCCCGCGGAAAACCGAGAGCGCCCCGCACTGATCGTGCGAGAACCCTTGCGGCTTGTCCAACACCGTGTCGGCCTGGTCGAACGAGGCGGGTTCCATCAATCCTCCTTGGTTGGTGGTGAGTGGTGAGTGGTGAGTGGTGGTCAGAGGGCCTCGAACTGGGCCTCGAGTTTTGCCTCCGCGGCGCGCACGGCCTGAACGATGCCCCGGGCGATCGCCTCGTGCAGCTCCGGCGGGTCGTTCTCGTCGAGGATCGCCTGGAGCTTGTCGCCGACCCGGTCGATCCGCAGCTTGGGGCAGGTCGCCTGCAGCAGCAGGTTCCGCCGCCGGGCCAGGTCGTCGGCCGCGTCGCGCAACCGCTGGGCCTCCTTGACCCGCTCGCGAACCCGCTTGAACTCCGCCGCGTTCATTGGATTGCTCCTGCGTGGTTGGTGGTGAGTGGTGAGTCGTGAGTGGTTAGGGGGCGCGCTTCCGCGTCAGCCGGCCTCGCGGCTTGGGTTGGCTATTCGAGGCGGCGTAGCTCGGTGCGCAGCCGCGAGCCTATTTCGTAGCCCTCGGAGGTGCCGGCAACGACGATGTCGCCGTCGCGCAGATCGACCGTGACACAATACCAGGGCTTGTCGTGGTGATACTGCCAGCGGCCCCGGCCGATCCGCCGAAAGCCCTCTTTTTGGAGCCGCTCGATCAAAGCCGTTGGCATCGGATCCTCCTCGCGGACGTGCCGTCCGCGGCTAAACGCGATCGTGTGGTGAAGTGCTCATAGTGCCTCGAACTCCGCGTGGAGTTTTGCCTCCGCGTCGCGCAGGGCCGCGACGACCGCCCGGGCGATCGCCTCGTGCAGCTTGGGCGGGTCGTTCTCGTCGAGGATCGCGTCGAGCTTGTCGCCGCAGCGGTCGATCCGCAGCAGGGGCTTGCCGCCCGCCTGCAGCAGATTCCGCCGCCGCGCCAGGTCCTCGGCGTCCTCGCGCAGCGCTCGGGCCGCGTCGATCCGCTGGCTCTGCCGGTTGTATTCCGCCGCGTCCATGATCTCCTCCGTGTGAGTAGGTGAGTGGTGAGTGGTGCTCCTCACCGCCGCAAATGCGGCGGCTTGTACTCCAATCCGACG
>Ga0180429_10000869_pt1 | contig 26293 bp, 22 predicted proteins | sample SS_ome_FD_132428 | JGI IMG/M metagenome (GOLD analysis project Ga0180429, IMG submission 132428) | Hypersaline lake sediment archaeal communities from the Salton Sea, California, USA - SS_1_S_1 metaG | ecosystem: Environmental > Aquatic > Non-marine Saline and Alkaline > Hypersaline > Sediment ...
CTGAGCTTCTTTAGCAAAGAGTACAGAAAGGCGCTGCAGTTTTGCGGATCAAAATCGGGCCGGGACTATGATAAGGCGGCGGAGACGGGACTCACCCCGGTGGCTACCGAAGGAGGTCATGTGTTCTTTGAAGAAGCCCGCCTGGTCATGGAATGCCGCAAGCTCTATGCGGACGATCTTAAGGAAGGAAATTTCATCGTTCCGGAGCTTGCCTCCAAACACTATCCCACCAAAGATTTCCACCGTTTCTACATGGGGGAAATTGAGAGATCATTTGTAAGGAGCTAGCATTCAGCTCCCGGATCTTAGTCTCCGATGCGCAGGGTATCCACCGGGTTCATCCTGGAAGCTGTGGTCGATTGCCAGGTGACGGCAGCCAGGGCAATTCCTGAAACAAGCAATCCGGAAAGTGCCAGAACCCACCAGGGAAGGGTGGCCCGGTATGCAAAGTTGATGAGCCAAAGATTCAGGGCCCAGATGGTAAGGGGACAGGCCATAATAAAAGCGATTCCCACCCATCTGAGGAAGCCAAGATTTAACATGGAGACGATCTGCCGGGACTGGGCCCCGTGGATCTTGCGGACTCCGATTTCCCTGGTGCGACGCCTGGTCATAAAAAGGGATAATCCGTAAACCCCCGAAATGGCGATGAGGATGGACAGTAGGGTGAAAATCCTGATCACCTGCGATAAGTTATGTGAAGCTTTGTACTGCTCCTTCAGCCGATCCTCCAGCAGGAATAATTCAAGTGGTCGGCCCGGGAAATGCTTTTCCATCATAGCTGAGCTCATCTTCTTCACAGTTTCCATCTGACCCTCGCTGAAACGGATCATTAACCAGCGGTTATAATGGGTTTCGGGATTTCGCATAACAAAAGCAAAATTCCCGATCCCATTGTGTAAGGAGCTAAAATGGAAGTCACTCACGACCCCGCCAACAACAAATGGAGTTCCTGAATTACCAAGATCCTGATCGTCTTCCCCTGAGTCAAAATTGCTGGTAGCAATCTCCTCCGCTGAAAAATTCTGTAATAATTGTTTGTAGAAAGTCTCATTAATGATCCAGTCCTCCAGGCGGCCCTCCGGCGAACCGAATTTTTCCAGAAGCTCAATCTCCAGGGTCTCGACCGTTCCGGCATCCACCATTCTGAATCCGAACTGGTATTCATTTCCACCCGCCTCAAAACTCATGCTTTGAAAGACATCCACGGGATGGTGGTGGGCAGTAGAAGCACTGATGACCCCGGCCTGCCTCTTCATCTCTTCAACAAGCAGACTGCCCCTGGGCTCCTGACCGGGAATTCGGGCTATTAATACATTTTCCGCTGAGTATCCAAGGTCTTTCTGATCCAGAAAACTGATCTGCCTTTTGATCATCGTTGAAAAAGCCACCAGAACGATTACGATGACAAACTGAAATATGCTTAGCATTCCAAATACACTGAAACCCCTTCTTCCGGGTCTTGAAAGGAAGGTTCCCAGACCAGTGAGGAAGATCACCAGTATTCCCGCAGCGAGACCCAAAAGAACCATCCGTGAGCTCAGGTTTTGCAAGGACCAGCCTGATCCAAAAATCGTTTGGAGCCCGCTTTCTGAGTAAGTAATAATAATCCAGGTCAGAAACAGGCTCACTGCCACAAGCATAGTTATTTTTAACAGCGACAGTCGGATCAGGTCCGAATTTTTTGCACCCAATATCCGCATGATGCCGCTCGCCTTGCTTTGCTCATGACTCTGTACGATGACCATGCTGGTGAAATTCAGTGTCATAAGCACCAGAATAAGCAGCCCCACGCTTAATAACATGTACATGCTTGATTTACGAGTTACGGGCCTGGGTTCCCTGTTGATATCCGGGGTGAAATGGATGTCACGGACGGCCTGTAGTTTTGAGTCGAATGCTTCTATTTCAGGCCCCCTTGCACCCTTCAGGAAAGGAATGAGCATAGCTGTCAGTGAAGTTTCCAGGTCTGTGGGCGGCACATCCCGGAAAAGTCGCACATACACATTTGCAGCAGAAAGTTTACTGTCCTTCAGGTGCTCCATACGCTGGGAAAAATGACCCTCTTGGGAGAGAATCATTTTAGCACCAAAATGCATATTATCCGGCAAGTCTTTGAAAACACCGGCAATAGTAAAGTAACCAATGCTATCGTTTCTCAGTCCTTCAAGATTTCTGAAAAAAATCTCTTTGCCCGGAGCATTCTCCTCTGGATAAAAAACCTCAGCCACTTCCTGGCTGATATAAAGCTGATTGGGCAGTCCGAGATCCTCCTTCCGCCCCGAGATCAGCTCAAGACCAAAAAAATCAATAAATCCGGTGTCTGCAATAAGGGCTTCCGACACAGAATAATCTGATTCATTAATAATGACATCGCAAGTGGCAGCATAAATAAATGAGGTGTGGTCTTCCACTTCAGGACGGTCTTGCAGTGCATCTCCGAAACAGGCAAAGGTTCGTGCCCAGAACTGGCCCTCCTCCCCAAGACGGGTAATAATCCGGTAGGTCCGGTCAGCATCCGGAATGTGTTTATCAAAACTGATTTCGTAAAAATAGTAGCTGAGTATTACAATGGAGGCGGCCAGTGTGGTAGCCAGGCCCAGAAGACTGATTATGGAAAAGGATTTCTGTTTTAAGAGATTCCGGATGGCAAGTTTGGCTGTATGACTTTTCATTTATGCATGCATTGTTGAAAGTCTAAATATATAACTTATTTTTAAGTTTTATCAACTTATATTTAAATTATTTAACTTATTATTAAATTACTTAACTTAAATATAAGTTTGGAAGCTAAATCCGCAAGTTCAATCAAATTATACTTATTGCGATGCAACTACAGAAAGAGTACCTTGTCTTTCCCATTGAAAGCATAATACTTTGACGACAAAATACGAGGACATACACAGGGATGTGATCGAATCGTGCAAGAAAGGAGATGTTCGGGCGCAGTATCAGTTATACGCTCTTTATAACAAAGCGATGTATAACATTTGTTACCGGATGACCAATGTGCAGGAGGAGGCGGAGGATATGCTCCAGGAGTCGTTTACCTATGCTTTCAGTAAACTGGGTTCTTTCAGATTTGAGTCGTCCTTCGGGGCATGGTTGAAGCGGATTGTTGTGAATACCTGTATCAATCACCTCAAGAAAAAGAGGGTGGATCTGGTTTACACCGAACAACAAAACGATCCGCTGCCTGACGACGACAGGGTGGATTACGAGGAGATTCGCTTTAAGGTGGATAGTGTGATGAAGGCCATTGAAAAATTGCCGGAAGGTTACAGGGTCGTTTTCTCTCTCTACATGCTCGAAGGATATGATCACAAGGAGATCGCCGAAATACTCGGTGTCACCGAATCGACCTCAAAGAGCCAGTTTTTAAGAGCCAAGCAGAAAATTAAAGAAATGTTGATGAGCTATGAGTGACAGACTAGAAGATTTTGTGAAGCAGCACCGCGAGCAGTTTGATCAGCGCGAGCCCGATCCTTCCATCTGGCTGAAGATCAATCCTGCCAACCAGACCGGTGCAGAGGTGGCGAAACAGGAGCACAGGCCCTTGCGCTGGCTCAGAATAGCAGCGGCAGTGGCCATGATTTTTGCTGGTTCAACGGCAGGCATTTACTTCCTGACAGGGGAAAAGGCCGATGCGGAGCTCTACAGTGATCTCTACACCGAGATTATGGAAACCGAGCAGTACTACAGTCAGATGGTGGCGGACCGTTACAACGAGCTGCAGCCCTTCCTGGCCGGCAATCCTCTGGCAAAAGAGATGCTGGCAAGTGATATGGATGAGCTGGACGAGGTGTACGAAGAGCTGAAGGAGGATCTGAAAGACAACGCTTCCAATCCCGAGGTGATTGAGGCCATGATCCTCAACTACCGGGTGAAGCTGGAGGTCCTGGAAGACCTGCTTAATCAACTTAAAGAAAAGGAGAATCAAGATGAGAAAGATGAATCATATTCTCTTTAGACCCAAAAAGCTGCTGATCCTTTCGGCTCTGATGCTGGGCTCCCTTGCCTCGGCTCAGGACCATACGGATAAAAGCAGCGTGAGCAGGAGCTTTCCTGCCACACATGAGACAACTCTGGAGATCCTGAACAAGTACGGAAAGATCCAGGTGGCCACATGGGAAAAAGATTCCGTAAAGGTGGAAGTGGATATACTCCTGACCGAATCCAGCAGTTCTAAATTGAGGAAACTGAAAGATGGTATTCAGATCGACTTTACGGGGACCCGGAGTTATATTGTAGCTAAAACCTTGATTGAAAGTGAAAGTGGCCGACTGGCTTCCGAACTGAAATCCATCGGCAACACCATAAAGGGATCAAACAAGCGAATCGAGATCAATTATACCGTGCATCTCCCTGCCCATATGGATGTGGTGCTCAATAACAAATTCGGTGACATCTATATGGACGACCTGGACGGACAGGTGGATATTACGCTTTCCAACGGTGTTCTGAAGGCCAACAGGCTCATGGGAAATGCGACCCTTTCACTGAGTTTCGCCAATGGCATGATCAAATCGCTGGGATCGGCAAACCTGAAACTCTCCTATTCGGACCTGGTTCTCGATGAAGTAAGTCAGCTGGACCTGGTAAGTAAGTCATCCAAGCTGAATGTGGATAGTGTCAATGTGCTGAAGATTGATTCCCGGAGGGACAAGCTTTATTTTAAACACGTGGAGTTCTTCTACGGTAGCAGCAACTTTACAACGGTCTGGGTCTATGACTTCCTTCGTGAAAGCGATCTCTATATGAAATACGGAGAGCTGACCATCGAGCATGTGATGCCCGGCTTCAGCAAAATCTATGTGGAATCGGACTATACCGATGTATCCCTGTATTTTGATCCGGCCAGCGCGCTTGAGTTTGATATTTTCCATCATGAGAAAACCACCCTGCGGCTTCCAGGCACAGAGGTGTTGTCGGAAGAGACTTCTTCCGGAAAGGATCATTTTACAACGGTGGGAACCATGGGCACAGGATCATCCCGGGGAAAGCTGAACATCGATGCCCTTCAGAAATGCTATATCAACATCACCTATAAGTAATATTCTATGAGAAACTTTTACACAATCATATTTCTCCTCTGCCTCTCACCTGCTGCCTTTTCGCAGTTCTATAATAAGGAGATCGGAATACGGGGCGGATACTCCTCTGGAATAAGCTTCAGGGTGAACCTGGAAGAGTCTCTGTCCTACGAGGCACAGCTGGTCTACCGGGACAATGGGGGAATCTTTACAGTACTGAGACAGCGACATCATGAAATCGGTATGAATCGTGCGGGCAACTGGGAATTCCTGTATGGTATGGGTCTCCACGCGGGATTCTACTTCACCGACACTTACAAGATTTTTGGCAAAGAGTACTACTATGGAAGGGACATTTTCAGCCCGGTACTGGGGATGGACGGCTACCTGGGCATCGATTACACACTGGTGGAAATCCCCATGAGTTTCGGAGTCAGCTACCAACCCTTTGTGGAGATGTCTCTGATGCAGATCTTCGGAATTAACCTGTGGGATTTTGGCTTCCATGTGAGGTACATGTTCTGATAAAACAACAACTTCTGATAAAACAACAACAGATAAATACTCAAATAACTTAGATATAAACCAAAAAAAATAGCGATGAAAAAAATTACTACTCTACTTGTTTTACTGGTACTTGCGCTGCCTGCGATAGTGGCCCAGGAACCGGAGGAAGAGGCACCACAGGAAAAGCAGACACAAAATACAGGGGAGGTGCAGACGCTCTTTGGAAATAATACGGGAAGTGGCGGATATGGAGCCTTTACCATTGGATATACGAGCATTAACAGCAGGGATGCCCTCCTGATGGGAGCCCGGGGTGAATGGGTCATTGGTCATGGATTCGGACTGGGCCTGGGTGGATACGGATTTGTAAATGATCCCACCTACAATGCCGTAGAAGACCTGAATTATTCACTTGCCGGTGGCTACGGGGGTATTATTATAGAGCCCATCCTTTTCGGATGGTACCCGGTTCACCTAAGCTTCCCCATCCTCATTGGTGGCGGTGGCGTGGCCCTGGCTTCTTACTACTCCGACCCCTACGATTCATACTATTACTATGATGGGTATGTGGCCGATGCTACGGGATTTTTCGTGGCCGAATTTACTGCAGAGGTGGAATTCAACCTGGTACGATTCTTCAGGCTGGCCGTATTCGGTAGTTACCGATACACCTCCGACATCCTTCTTCAGAACACCCCGGCAGATGCCTTGAGGGGCTGGAGCGCAGGTATGACTTTTAAGTTCGGGAGTTTCTAAACTATCTAACCTGGCTCAGGTTTCCAAACCAATCATCAGATTAACAGGTAAATTCAGTTGGTCGACTGAATCTACTGGGCCAGGATCCCGTTTATGCAGGAGGATCCTGGTCCTTTTTTTTGAAATTCTCAAAACGTAAAGCCAAAGGAAAAACTGAAACTGGGCAGGGGCGTTTTATCGGAATCATCGGAAAGATTACCAAAGTATTCTCCGGGATAATCGACATTCTCCAGTTTCATTTTATCCCTGTTGTACTCAAATCCAAACATTAAAAAACGGTATCTGAGGTTAATTCCTGTTGCCAGTCCAAATCCCGGGCCGGCAATAAACCCTTCATCGATTTCCTCTAAAAAAATGGCCAATCCGCCCACCCACGGGATCTTCGCCTTCACAAATGCATCAAAGACCAGCTTTGAGGCAGGGCTGTAGGAAAGGGTGGGTCCAATTTTCGAAGATAACTTTATCACTCCAAGCGCATAATCAACATTCTCATCGATGTCGCTTAACTGATTATAGGAAAACTCGGCGTAGTCCACATTTAGACCCAGGCGCAAACCATCGGCCATATCTAAACTGTTAAAGAAGAAAATACTACCCAGTTCAAAGGTCCCGCCCCATCGCGAAAAAAAATCCCAGAATTCCAGGTCATCCACACCTAAATAGGAATTTGCCGGCTGGGAATAGGCAAAACGGAAATAGAACTGGTTCTCCAGATCACCGCTGTTACCGGGCTGATTTTCCGGATCACTACCTGTCTGAGCAAGGCTCAGAATGGAAATACTTAATACGATAAGAGTTAAGCTTGTCTTTTTCATAAGTGCTGATTTAAGTTCAGACCAGTTACCTGATACACACAATTTATGAAATTTCTTGACTAACAGCAAATTACACTCTATTTCTCCAGCGAGAAAAGGAATTCCAGTCCGCCTTCCTTGTACTTCCGGGCCGAGATCTCCCCATTGTGAAGCTGAATGGCATTCTTCACGATGGCCAGGCCCAGACCGGTTCCACCGGTTTTCCGGGAGCGACCGTCATCGATGCGGTAAAAGCGCTCAAAAATTCGGGTAAGGTGCTTATCATCAATTCCTGTTCCCGTGTTAGCAAAGGAAAAATAATAGTTCTGCTTGTCTTCCAGATAGTTGGCCAGGTGAATATCTATATCTTCACCTCCGTATTTTATCGCATTTTCGAAGAGATTATAGAAAATTGAAAAAAGGAGGGATTTATTTCCGTTTATCTTAAGTTTCCCGGGCAGATCCAGGTGAACGCTGATCCGGGCTTCATCAAGTTTAAGCTTCAGTTGTTCCTGAACCTCTATGATTACTTTTGCGATGGAAACAGAATCGAATTCATAGTGTTCACCTCCTTCTTCTATCCTGTTCAGCGTGCTCAGATCGTCAATTAGTTCTGAAAGTCGCAATGCCTGGCCGTGAGCTTTCTCAACAAAATACTGTTTCTTTTCCGGATCAATGCTATCGTGCTGAATGGTCTCCAGGTATCCCATCACAGTGGCCACTGGGGTTTTCAGTTCATGAGCGATGTTGGAGGTCATCTGCTGCTTGATCAACCTTCGTTTTTCAAGCTTGGTCGCATCTGTAATTACGATTTCGAAACTCTTGTCCTGAAAAAATACACACTTCACATTGAAATACCTGTTGCCCTTCTGAAGATCCATCTCCTTCGACGGAAGTTCATCGCTGAGGACATAGGATTCATTCAGTTGCCTGTCAATGAACTTTAAAATGGGCTTCAGTTCCCGCAAATCAAAAATGTTTTCGGGCGAAAGGGAAGACTTCTCGGAAAGCAGGTTCAGATTCTGAACAAAATGGTTGTTGGCAAGCAGTTTTTTCTTCTGGGGTGAGAAAAATGCAACCCCTTCATTTAAAGCACTCAAATGACTGTATAGCTTATTCTGCTCAATTAATAGCCTCTTCTGGGCATCATTTAGCTCCTTGTAAAGGGAGACAAATTCACTTCCGATGGAGCCCAGTTCATCCCTGGGAAATTCTATGGATTCTTCCAGTTCCTCTCCACTTCGAAGCTTGACAATAAAGTACCTCAACTTGCTGATGATCTCCGAAAACTTCCTGGTGTAAAAGTGGATGGTCAATGAAGTTAATATAAACAAGAGGGCCAGATAGAAGATAAAAATTTTCTCCACATGCAGGAGATACTTAATTCTCACATCGTAGAGTGTGGCGGTCCGAACATAGTAATCGCCGTAGAATTTTGCATAATAGTAGTAGCTGTTGCCCGTGGTGGCCGATTCCCGAATATTCGCCCCGGAACCTGTTATTACCGATTCCTGAATTTCAGGCCGTTCCAGATGGTTCTCCATGGATTGGTATCCCGATACTTCACTGTCAAAAAGCACCTCCCCGGCGGGACTGATCAGTGTAAAGCGAATGTTCTCAGCCGGAAGTATTTCCAGGAGAGAATCCAATTGCAAAAATTTACCAGACTCCACGATTGAATTCTTAACCAGGTAGTTATGAGCAATTTCCGTGATGTTATCCAGGGTATTTTCCAGCTGAGCTGTTTTGAACTTCTTTTCACGGTCATATTGGAAAATCAGGACCAGCAAAGTGAAAATGGTGAAGATGGTGGAAAAAGAAATAAATAACCTGTACCTGAAGCTCATTCCGGTCCTACTTTTCGAAGGCATAGCCGTAGCCCTGTTTGTTCTTAATGTATTTCCCGTAACTACCCAGCTTTTTTCTCAGGTGGGTAATATGCACATCAATGGTTCTTTTACTTACCACCACATCTTCGTCCCACACCCGTTCCAGGATATCTTCCCTGGACAGGATATATCCTTCAGACTTCAGTAACAAGGCAAGTATTTCAAACTCCTTTCGGGTGAGTTCAATCTCCTTTTTCCCGATTTTAAGTTTTCTCTTCTTCAGGTTCAGCACCAGATCATCCACCGTAAGTGAAGTCTGCTTCTGTTTTTCCTCCTGCCGGCCTCTTTTCAGTACGGCCTTTACCCGGACAATGACCTCTTTGATTGAAAAAGGCTTGGTAATGTAGTCGTCGGCTCCCAGGCTGAAACCCGTAAGCAATTCATCCTCTGTGGTTTTTGCCGTAATGAAAATAATGGGAATGTTCAGATTCTTTTCTTTGCGGAGCATTTTGGCCAGCTTAAAGCCCGACATCTCCCGCATCATCACATCCAGCAAAATAAGATCAAATGATTCCAGGTTCTTCTTTAATGCTTCCGCTGCGGAAAAGGCCACCTCTGCTTCAAAGCCTTCCCCTTCCAGGTTAAACTGGAGAATTTCACACAGGTCCTCCTCATCGTCGACTATCAGGATTCTATGTTCACTTTCTTTCATTGGTGGTATTCGAGTTAGTTGGTGCCACCCTTCAGCCAGGAGAGATACGAGGTGATATCCAGATCGGTGCCTTTGGGCTCGCCTACCACATTCCCTTCAGCATCCATAATCACATACAGCGGGATGGTGTTGGTGCGGAAATTGGCGATTTCAAAGTCGATGTTCTGCTGGCCAATGGTCTTTTTCACCCGCCCGTCCACTTCGGAGGTATACCATTCCGATTCGGGAAGTTTGGTACGATCGTCGGTATAGAGGGCCACAATCACAAAATCGTTTCGCAGGGTGGCCAGCACTTCGGGATCGGACCAGACCGCTGCTTCCATCTTTTTGCAGTTGGAGCAGAAATGCCCCTTGAAATCGATCAGCACCTGCTTCCCGCTTGCCTTTGCACAGGCCAGGCCCTCCTCCAGGTCATAAAAACCTTTCAGACCAAGGGGCATGTGAAACATATCGGCATACTTGACCGGAGTACACTCCTCACTCTGGTCTGCCGCAGCCGCCGGTCCGCCCATATAGACAGCCCGCTGAGTCAGATCCAGTCCATTGGGTGACTTGGGCGGCAGCAGGGGTGAAATACTCTTCAATTCGTAACCAAAAAGCCCCAGGAAGAGGTAAACCACAAAGGTAAAAGAGGCCACACTCAGGAGCAGACGGGGTACCGAAACATGAGGTAAATCGCTGTCGTGCGAAAACTTGATCTTACCCAGGAAGTACATGCCCAGCATGGAAAACAGTACAATCCATACGGCCAGGTATAGTTCACGGGTCAGTATTTTATTGGTGGGGTCCAGGGCCAGCAGGAATTTCATACTGAAGGCCAGTACAATAAATCCAAGTACCACCTTGACCGCATTGAGCCAGCCGCCCGACTTGGGCAGTCCCTTCAGCCAGGAAGGGAAGATGGCAAAGAGGGTAAAAGGTATGGCAAAGGCCAGTCCGAATCCAAACATCCCCAGGATGGGCTTCAGGGCCAGTCCGCCGGCAGCCTCCACCAGCAAGGCTCCCACGATGGGACCCGTGCAGGAAAAACTTACCAGAACGGTGGTCAGGGCCAGGAAAAAGACTCCGCCCAGTCCGCCCTTATCCACCTGACTGTCGGCCTTGTTGGACCAGCTGGAAGGCAGAACCAGTTCGAACATTCCAAAAAAGGAAAAGGCAAAAACGATAAAGAGAGCAAAGAAGATCAGGTTGGGGATCCAGTGGGTACTCAGTGCATTGGCTGCATTGGGTCCCACGTTAGAAACACTCACGATGACACCCAGCAGGGTGTAGATGGCCATGATGGAGATGCCGAATACCAGTCCCCGGAATACACCCCGGGCCCTGCTTTCGCTTCCCTGCATAAAGAAGCTGACCGTCATGGGGATCATGGGAAATACACAGGGTGTAAGCAGTGCAAGCAATCCCAGTCCGAAGGCCAGCCAGAAAAAGCCCCACAGGGATCGTTCATCTTCCATGGCCGGGACACCGGCCACATTTGCGCCCGAGACACCCGGCTCTGCTTCAACAATGCCCTCTTCTGTGGTGGGAACGGCTTCCACGACCACGATCTCATCGGCGAGAGTTGTGGCTGTTGCGGTTTCACCAGCACCGGCATCACTTGTGGATGCGGCTTCACCCTCCAGCTTCACCTCAATGGAGAAGGGAACGGTGATGGGTGGCAGGCAGACATTATCGTCACAGGCCTGGAACTCCATTTCACCGGTGATGGTCTGGGTCCCGCCCTCCTTGAAAACCACCTTCTGTCTGAATTCTGCCTTTCCTGAGAGGGTCCCCACATCCATCTGGAAGCCATTGTCATACTTGATTTTGGCCTTGGTCACTTCCACAATCCCGTCCACCAGGCTGAAGTGATCCGACTCATCATAATAAGCCTGGGTTGCAATGGGTCCGCCAGCCGGAAGGTAGGCTGAATAGAGGTGCCATGGATAATCGATGTCGGCCTGAAAGACCAGTTCTGCTTCCAGTCCGCTTACTTTATCACTTGAAAACTTCCATTTCACGGGATTTTCCACCTGTGAAAAAAGGGTGCCGCCCAGCATCAGGACCACACCCATTAATATCATTCTTGTCTTCATCATTTTATTAAGTCTTGTCTGCTTGCTAAAACAAATCAAAGCTTGAAAAGTTTGAAGGCTAATGCCGCTTTCTGCGAAGCTCCTCGCCTTGCTCGTTGTAGATCCTGAATTCCAGGAAATGCAGCGATTCAACGGAATTGATCTTGATCTTGCACCCCAGCTCTTTGCGCCATTTTCGCTCTTCCGAGTTAAACCCCTTTTTCATGTAGGTGGCAACAAAAGGATGCAGGGACACTTCAAGCTTTGAGGGCTGGTGCTCCGCGATCAACATACTCAGCTCATTTTTCACCAGTTCGGGGAAGAGGATGGGCGGTTGTGCCTTCCCGCTTCCTGCACAGGTGGGACAGTTTTCAGCCGTTTCGATATGCATCTCAGGCCGCACCCGCTGGCGGGTAATCTGCATCAGTCCAAATTTACTCAGCGGAAGGATGTTATGCTTGGTCTTATCGACCGCCATGGCTTCTTTCATCCGTTCGAAGAGCTTCTGCTTGTTCTCATGCTTGTGCATGTCAATAAAATCGACCACAATGATGCCACCCATATCCCTCAGCCTGAGCTGACGGGCCACTTCATCTGCTGCGGAGAGGTTCACCTCTACCGCATTGGTCTCCTGGTCGCTGGAAGAACGGGACCGGTTTCCGCTGTTCACATCAATGACGTGAAGCGCCTCGGTATGCTCAATAATCAGGTACGCGCCCTGCTTAAAGGATACCGTTTTACCAAAAGCCGCTTTAATCTGCTTTTGCACACCCAGCTTGTCGAAGATCGGTTCTTTGCCTGAATATTGCTTAACGATCTTCTCCTTCTCGGGAGCAACCTCCCGGATGTAGTCTTTTATTTCGCCGTACACCTTTTCATCACTGATATGGATGCCGTCGAAGTCCCCGTTCAGGTGATCACGAACCACAGCCGACTCACGGCTCAATTCACTGATTACCAATTTGGGCAGTCCTTTGGTGGTGAGATGGTCGAAGGATTGTTCCCACTTTTTCACCAGGGTGCGCAATTCATTGTCCAGCTCGGCCACTTTCTTTCCTTCGGCCACGGTGCGGACAATGATCCCGAAGTTCTGGGGCCTGATGGCCTGCAACAGATTCTTCAGTCGGTCCTTCTCCTCCTGGGAGGAGATTTTGGAAGAGATTGAAATTTTGTCGGAAAAGGGCATCAATACGATGTTCCTTCCCGCAATTGAAATTTCGGAGGTCAGCCTCGGGCCCTTTGTTGAAATGGGCTCTTTGGCGATTTGTACAAGGATGTATTGCCCCTGCTTGAGAATCTCGTTGATCTTCCCGTGCTTATTAATATCAGGAAGACGCTTGAACTTACTTATGGGCATCGGTCTTCCCTTCTTAGCGAGAACCTGTCCCAGGTATTTGTTCAGAGAACTGAATTGTGGGCCCAGATCAAGGTAATGCAGGAAAGCATCCTTCTCATAACCCACGTCAATAAAGGCAGCATTCAAACCGGGCATGATCTTTTTCACCCTGGCCAGGTAGATATCTCCTACCGAAAAGCGCTGCTTAAGCGATGATTCATTTAATTCAACGAGCTTACCATCTTCAAGAAGAGCAATCGAAACCCTCTCATTCGTAGAGTTGATTACCAGTTCACTGCTCACAGTATCTGCATTTATGAAGATTAAGCTGATTATTAAACAGAAATAAACCTAAAGCCCGCTTCTGGGTGCTTTAGGTTTAATTCGTTAAGAGGTTGAGAAAATTATTTCCTCTTCTTGTGCCTGTTTTTCCTCAAACGCTTCTTGCGTTTGTGGGTAGCCATCTTATGTCTTTTTCTTTTCTTTCCGCTTGGCATCTTACTATAATTTTTACTTCACGTTGGTTTTCACCTTGCTTACAAAAGTTTTAGCAGGTTTAAAAGCAGGAATGGAATGCTCAGGAATGATGATGGTAGTATTCTTGGAAATGTTACGGGCAGTCTTCTTGGCCCTCTTCTTCACGATGAAACTTCCAAAACCTCTCAGGTAGACATTCTTATCGTTACTCAGTGAGTCCTTTACTGTCTCCATAAAAGCTTCTACAGTCTTCTGTACAGTTACCTTTTCTATTCCTGTGTTCTTAGAAATCTCGTTTACAATATCCGCTTTTGTCATTTTAAAAAACCTTTAATTATCAATGATTTACATTAGTTCCTTACTAGGGGTTTGCAAATATAAATACTTTTGCGTGAATATGAAATTGATTTTGATTAATTTTTATTTTAGTGCCCTAAATATAAGTGCATTATAAATTAGAGGCGGCGAAGATAATGAAATTTGGCGAAACCTTTAGCTCAAGGAAGTTAATTATTCAAAGGTGGTATGAAAAAAACCTCAGGGACCTCCCGATGCGGCAAACGCGGGATCCATACCGGACCTGGGTCGCCGAAGTAATTATGCAGCAAACACGTATGGATCAAGGACTTCCTTACCTGGCCGACTTCCTGAAAGCTTTCCCCGATGTGAAGACACTGGCTTCAGCCAGGGAAGATGAGGTGCTCAGAAAGTGGCAGGGGCTCGGTTATTACAGCCGGGCACGCAATTTACATGCTTCTGCCAGGTACGTGACAGAGCAACTGAATGGGCAGATGCCGGGCGATTACAAGGGCCTCCTGGAACTGAAAGGAGTGGGTCCCTATACTGCTGCTGCCATTGCTTCCTGGTGCTATAATGAACCCCGTGCGGCGGTGGATGGAAACGTAAGCCGGGTCATTGCCCGTTTGTTCGGGATCGAAGAAGCCATAAACTCCCCTTCCGGTGAAAAGCAGGTGCATGCCCTGGCCACCCGATTGCTGGACTCCTCAGATCCGGGCACTCACAACCAGGCCATGATCGAATTCGGCGCCCTGCAGTGTGTACCTGTCTCTCCGCGCTGCACCGAATGTCCCCTGTCGGAGCAATGCGAAGCCCATTTGCAGGGACAGGTGAACCGGCTCCCCGTGAAGATCAGGAATAAAAAACCCGTGGATCGCTGGTTCTATTATTTTATGATCAGGCAGGAGGGACAAATCCTACTGATCCAGCGTGGGGGAAAGGATATCTGGGAAGGTCTCTTTGAGCTCCCCATGATCGAATCCGATGGGGCCCGGACGGAGCAGGAAATCGTGAAGGAACTGCTACCCGGGATCCTGCAGGAACTGCTACCCGGGATCCTGCAGGAAGGTGAGGCCCCTTATAAACAAGGGGCCGTGAGAATCGGCAGGCTCTCCGACCCCATCCGGCACCAGTTGAGCCATCAAAACATTTACGCAAGGTTCCTGCAGGTGGAAGTGGACCATCTGCCCCATCCCCTGCCTGAAAACTGGCACTGTGTACCCCTGGAACAACTGGACAACTATGCCATGCCGAGACTTATCCACAGGTACCTTGAGTCATCTATTTTTTAAGTATCTTTGATGCCGTATTAAAGCGTAAAAATTCAAATACTGCATATGTCTGTAAACAAAGTCATCCTTGTGGGGAATGTGGGCAAAGACCCCGAAACAAGATACCTCGATGAATCGACTGCCATTACCAAGTTTCCCATGGCCACCAGTGAGACCTATAAAAACAGGGCCGGGGAGCGTGTATCCACCACCGAATGGCACAATATTGTGTTATGGAGGGGGCTGGCACAGGTGGCAGAAAAGTACGTAAAGAAAGGGACGCAGATCTATATTGAAGGACGGATCAAAACGCGCTCCTACGATGATGCCGAGGGGAACAAGAAATACATTACTGAAATCGTTGGCGACCAGATGCAATTGCTGGGAAGGCGTCCCGATGATGGCGAGAGCGGGCAGAACCAGGCTCAGGGACAGTACCAGGCTCCTGCACAAAACCAGGCTCCTGCACAAAGTCAGCCAGGCGCGCAGAATCAGAGTCCAGCTCAGGAGAAAAGCACTGCAGATGATCCCTTTGATGGGGGAGACAACGGTCCGGACGATCTTCCGTTCTGACATTTTTTAACCTTTAAATCCAGGTTTGGAACCGGCGTTTTTAATCCTATTACAACAGGCGGTGCTGATGCCCCTCACCTCAGGGTCCATCATTGGCATGGTGGTGGTGGCGATTCTCCTCTTCTGCTCGGCCATGATCTCCGGATCGGAAGTGGCCTACTTCAGTCTGGGCCCCCTGCATATTTCCGAGCTGAAAGATGCTTCGTCACGCAAGGAAACCCTGGTGCTCAAGCTGCTGGACAAACCCGAAAGGCTCCTGGCTAACATTCTAATTACCAATAACTTTATCAATGTAGGTATCGTAATTATTGCCTCCTTTGTAACCGAAGACATTTTCAACTTTGCAGGTAGCCCGGTGCTTGGATTTGTGATCAAGGTCATTGTGATCACTTTCCTCCTGCTGCTTTTCGGCGAGATAATGCCCAAGGTGTATGCCAACCGTTTTGCACCGCAGTTTGCCAGGCGCATGGCCCTTCCCCTGGCGATCCTCGACAAAGTGTTTCAACCGCTGATCTTTATCCTGGTCCGATCCACGGGACTGGTTAACAGGAGGTTGGCAAAGAAGGGCCAGAATATTTCAATGGACGACCTGTCGGAGGCGCTGGACCTGACCACCGATGTGGTGGAGAATGAGAAAGAAATGCTGGAGGGGATTGTCCGCTTCAGCAACCTGGAGGTAAGTGAAATTATGAAACCCCGAACCGATGTGGTTGCCGTGGATATTGAAACCGATATGGATACGCTGACCAGGGTGCTTATCGAGTCGGGGTTCTCGCGGATCCCCGTCTATGAAGAGACCTCGGATCACCTGAAGGGCATCCTCTATGTGAAGGATCTTCTGCCACATATCAACCAGAAGAACGGTTTTAACTGGCAGGAGCTGATCCGTGAACCCTTCTTTGTACCCGAAACCAAAAAAATCAACGACCTGCTGAAAGAGTTCCAGGAAAAGAAGATCCACCTGGCCATCGTGGTTGATGAATACGGAGGCACAGAAGGAATTGTTACCATGGAGGATATTCTTGAAGAAGTGGTGGGCGAGATTACCGATGAGTCTGACGAAGAAGAAGTATTCTACAGAAGAATCGATGCCTTTACCTTTGCATTTGACGGAAAGACCCTGCTGAACGATTTCTATAAGGTCACTGAACTGGATGATGAGTTGTTCGATGAAATAAAAGGGGATGCGGAAACGGTGGCCGGACTGCTCCTGGAGTTAAAAGGCGGGTTCCCCCGAATGAAAGATGTAATAGAGTGCAAAGGCATCGAGTTTACGGTGCTGGCCATGGACAAACGCAGAATTAAAGAGATAAAAGTATTCCTCAAAAACCCTGAGCAAAAAGAATGATGATCAGACTCAATCATAAAATAAAGAGCTTCAGCTGGAGCGCGCTGGCCTTACTCCTGCTGCTGGCTTCCTGCAAGCAATCCTATACACCGAAACCCACCGGTTACCTGAAAGTCACCTATCCTGAAAAAGCATACCAAGTGTATAAGGACCAGGAGTTTTTCCAATTCGAGATCCCGGTCTACGCAGGAGTGGAGATAGACAGGGGGGCCAGAAGTGAGGAGGGGTGGATCAATGTGGTCATCCCGCAGCTGAACGGGACCATCCATATGAGTTACAAGCCCGTGAACAATCAATTGAATGCCTTAATTACAGACAGTCGCGAGCTTGTGTATAAGCATACAGTGAAAGCACATGGAATCGAGGAGACTCCATTTATACAAAGAGATCAGAAGAGATTCGGAATGGTTTACGACCTGAAGGGAGACGTGGCCTCGGCAGTCCAGTTTTTCATTACGGACAGCACCGACCACTTCTTAAGGGGTTCACTCTATTTCAATTGCAGGCCCAACAGAGATTCTCTGAACCCGGTCATAGACTTCCTCAGGGAGGATATCATCCACCTGATCGAGACCACACAGTGGAAGTATTAATCAAATTTGTTTAACTTAGTCCCCCCTCTCCGGGGATCTAATTGAGATATTGTGGGAGTATTTTTGAAAACAGAAATATTACCGGATTGCCATCTAGGTGTGTGGGAGATTACAGAGGATTTTGATACCCTCTATGGCATGGTCAACCTGGTTGCTGTGGAGAAAGCAAAACTCGACAGCTTCAGAAACATCAGCAGAAAGATAGAATGGCTCAGCGTCCGGGCACTGGTAAAAACCATGCTGGGTAAGGATACCCGAATCCTGTACAATGCCGAAAATAAACCCTTCGTCAGGGGAAACACCCACAACATCAGCATCACCCATTCCAACAACCTCACAGCTGTCATTATTGGCAAAGACAAACGCGTGGGAATCGATCTGGAATTTATGTCGGGCAAGATCAGTAAGGTGGCCAACAAGTTTATCAATGACAGGGAGAATATCATCAGCGATCCGGAGCTTTCCAAATTTCATCTTTACCTGCACTGGTGTGCCAAAGAAACCCTTTATAAGATCTGCGACAAACAGGACATCAATTTCAAGGATGGCATAACCATTGCGCCCTTCCAGCCGGATGAGCATGGCCACATGAAAGGACAGGTGATCAATGGGAACGGCGAGGAGGATTTTGAAATGGAGTATCTGCAACACGATAACTATGCACTGGTATGGTGCGTCAAGGGATGAAAAGTTTCTACGAACAGCTTAAGGACAGAAGCAAAAAGCGGGTTGCCCTGCTGGTGGACCCTGATGGCTACGACAGCAAGAGCCTGGAAGAGCTGATCGGCCACATCAATAGTTGTCCGCCCGACCTTTTGCTGGTGGGAGGAAGCATCCTTTTCAAACCCATTGAAATATGCATCACCGCCCTGAAGCTGGGCACCAGGGTTCCGGTATTCATCTTCCCGGGTAACCTGTTTCAACTCTCCGACCGTGCAGACGGGATTCTTTTTCTCTCCCTGATCTCCGGACGCAATCCCGAATTCCTTATCGGGAACCATGTGCTGGCCGCTCCTCACCTGGGTCGTTCCGGTATTGAGGTGATCCCTACCGGCTACATGCTGATTGGAAACGGACATCCCACCTCCGTAGAGTACATGAGCAATACCAGTCCCATTCCGGGGGATAAACCGGATATTGCTGTGGCCACTGCCATGGCCGGGGAGATGCTGGGATTGAAATCGCTCTACCTGGAAGCAGGCAGCGGCGCCTCACATGTGGTGGAGCCTTTGATGATCAGCACCATCCGGAAAAACATCTCCCTGCCCCTGATCGTAGGCGGAGGCATCCGGTCCGCTGAAACCGCGCTGGATGCTTTTGATGCGGGTGCCGATATGATTGTGGTGGGCAACGCCGTAGAAAAGGACCCGGGTCTTATCAAAGCTCTTTGTTCGGCCCGGGACTCCCTGAACCGCGCCGGATAAATCGTTCAGGCTATCACCTGGACGGCCTCCCTATTTCACCAGTTCCGGGATCACCTTTCCGGTGGAGTTATCCGGCATGGATATTTCCATGAAGGAGGCAATGGAAGGTGCAATATCGGTGGGAGATACCTGGTAGGGAATGCTCACCCGGTTGATTTTCCATCCGTAGAAGATCAGGGGAACATGGGGAGTGTACCTGAACTCGGCATAGGTCTGGCTTCCCACATTGCTGTGTTCCACCCAGCCCGGAGTCAGGTAGAGGATCACATCACCGGAGCGTTTCTGATAATAGCTGTTCTGTATCCTGTGCATGACCCCATCGGTGAAATGGTTCTGTTGGAGCACGTAGGCCTGAAGGGCATTGCTCACCCCGTTTATCTGAACCATAAAACGGGCCACCCGGTCCTGCACATCCTCCAGGGACAGGTTGGAATCCTCAATAAGCTGGTGATTCAGATAGATCTGCTGGGCATAATAAAATGTGACCCACTCTCCCCTGCCATAAATGGCATTCAGGTAGGACTTCAGCAAGGAGATGCTGGTCCGGTAGTTAAAGAAGCCCGAGGGAATTCGTGTCTCGGCCAGGTAGTTGGGATCCACGGCCAGGGCGTTCTCTGCAGTCAGGTAGACCAGTACATTCTCCATGCCCAGCTGATCGTCCAGGAATTCAAGCAAGTGGGCAATATCTTCGTCCAGCCGCAGGTAGGTATCCTGGGTTTCCACCGACCAGGTGGAATAGTAATTGGCCAGGTACTTTGTGGCATTGAATCCGATATGAATCAGATCGGTGGTTTCGTGCTGACCCAGTTCTTCATTCACCATGCATGCAATAGCCATATCCTTGGTATAGGTGTTTCCCCAGGGTGTGGTCATCAGGAGACTGTAGTCCCGTTCCCCCCTCCCGTCGGAACTGATCCTTGCCAGATCGTAGGGGAAGGTCACCTGCCCGTTCAGACCTGTTTCAAAAGGATTATTATCCAGCATGCTTTCCCCGTATTCGGAGATGGGGTGCAGGGTTTCCCAGCTGCGATCCAGGTACAGATCGCGGTAATTCTTTTCATTAAACTCATTCACCCAGGCGGGGAGAGAATCCATGTAGTAGGAGCTGGTGATCCACGAAGCACGATCGGGATCAAGCCAGTAAGCAGCTGTGGCAGTATGTCCCGCCATCAGAACTGCGGCGGTGGGATCCATTGAAATTCCGATGGAGCGCGATTGAAAGCGGCTCGTTACCTTGATTTCATCTGAGAGGGTCCTGCTATGCAGCGCCCCCGGGGAATAGGTGCCGGAACCATAGCTACCCCCAACGGTGAGCTGTTCCTGGTCCTCAATGCTATTTACTATTTCATTGGAAAGTCGCCGGTACCAGTAGTCTGAAACCACCCCGTGCTCACTGGGCCTGGTACCTGTTGCAATGGAAGCGAAGCCTGCCGAGGGATCGGTGATCAGAAAGTTGTAACGGGCATTCTTACAGGAAGCCCCTGTGGTTGCCATTTTTCTGAACCCCCCTTCTGAAAACTTATCCCAGTATACCGAGAGGTAATCGTACTGCATCCCCGATACGGTAATTGCAACAATCAGTTTGGGTTTTTGCGGCGGGATCTTCTGAGCTGATACTCCCATGGTACCAGCGATCAGGATAGCCAGTAATACTATATTATGTAAGCTCTTCATCATTATGTTAAACGCCTTTTATTGTAAAATCGTGCATACGCCTTTAATGCAACTGTTATAATTACCAGGAACAGGGATACCACTAAAAATGAAGTCCCGATTCCCCTGTGGTCTGCAACAATGCCGAAGACCAGGGCAAGCAGAGCTGTCATAAGAGTTCTGATCAAGGACTGTGCTGATATAACCGAGGTCAGTATTTCGCCCGGCACCTCATCTGCAATAAAACCTGTCAAAATTGGTTTCCGGATATTTTCAATCACGAATATTCCAACAAAAACAAGCAGTGCAATAATCCAGTAGCCATAGATATAGAAAGCTCCGCTAACGATCCCAAAAGTAAATCCAAAAAGTAAGGTGATGAAGGAAATACTCCTTTTGTTATGCACAACAAATCGGGATGAAAGCCTTGAGGCCTGAGAGCTCAGAAGATAAATAAGGAAGTAGATCAGTGCAATGATGGCCCCGTTCTTCTTCACTGCCTCCACATGCAGCATAATGGGGATAAGCAGCGCTACATGCACCATAAGGGGCTGGATGTAGTCTTTGACCGCCTTCAGGTAGGCCGTATGAAGAGCGGCGGAATTCGCGATTTCCAGAACCTTTGGTTTCCTGATAATCCTGATGAAATGCATAAAGGTGGCCCGTAATCCGGTCTTGCTCCTGGGGGTTTTCTGTTTCAGGGGCATATTCAATTCGCCCGGATAGGAGGCGATCAACAGGAGGTTCACCAGGTAGGGAGCAATTGAAAAAAGAAAAATGTTCTGGTACCTGCCACTGTAAAACACGATGAGTCCGGCAATAAGAGAAGATATGGCAGAACCTAGCTGAGACCAGGAACGGGTATGTCCGTAGTAAGCAATTTTTTGTCCTTCCCAATGATTCAGCTTCAGGTAATCCATGATCATGCCCTTGTGGGTTCCTGTACGAAACGCATCTGCTATTCCATAAAGAACAAAGGCAATCAGAAACAAGAAGAAATTGGTGGACAGATAAAAAACCAGGAAGGAAATAATGAAAAACAAAAAAGCAGCCATCAGGGCTCTTTTTCTCCCGTAGGTATCCGCCACAATCCCGGAAGGGATCTCGGAAATATTGATTACAATTTCCCGGACCGCATAGAGAATACCGATTTGGGTAAAGCTCAGGTCCTTTTCAAGCAGGAAAAGGATGAAGAAAGCATCAAAAAAACGTAGATTTTTTAGAAATCCGTAGAAACAGAATTTATAATATTGCCTGTTCTTGATTAAGATATCCATTCAAGCACCTGTCCGTACACATTATCGCCGGTAAATCCCAGCTTCTCATCCAGCACCTTGTAGGGGGCTGAATAGCCAAAACTCTCCAGTCCAAATACCTTTCCGGTGGGACCCACAAGCCCCTGGAGCGTAACAGGAAGTCCGGCTGTCAGACCAAAGACCGGAACAGCTTCCGGGATGATCTCTGCCTGGTAGGCTTCCGGCTGATCGCGGAACAGTCCCTCTGAAATAACCGATACAACCCGTACCTTCATGGCCTTCTTTTGTTCAAGCAATGCTGCTCCGGCCAGCAGGGTAGCCACCTCCGAGCCGGAGGCAAGCAGCACCACATCGGGAGCACCCTTGCAATCCTTAACCACATAGGCCCCCTTCTCTGCCTGAAGTGCATCGGCATACCTGTCGGATCCCGGAAGTGCGGGTATATCCGGGACACCCTGCCTTGAAAGGATCAGTGCCGTCGGCGAGGTCTTATTTTCCAGGGCCATTTTCCAGGCCACGGTGGATTCCTGGGCATCGGCCGGACGAAGCACCAGCATGGAGCGTTTGCCCTCGTGATTTCTCAGATGTTCCAGCAGGCGGATCTGTGCCTCCTGCTCCACCGGCTGGTGGGTGGGGCCATCCTCTCCCACGCGGAAGGCATCATGGGTCCACACATATTTTACCGGCAACTGCATCAGTGCAGCCATTCGGGCAGCCGGTTTCATGTAGTCGCTGAACACAAAGAAGGTTCCTACAACCGGGATCACTCCGCCATGCAGTGCCATGCCATTGGCAATGGCTGCCATTGTAAGCTCGCTGACTCCTGCCTGGAGGAAGGAACCGCTGAAATCGCCCCTTCTAAAGGCAGTTGTATTCTTCAAAAATGCATCAGTCTTGTCACTGTTTGAGAGATCGGCCGAAGATACGATGATGTTTTCCACCCTCCCGGCCAGGCTGGCCAGAGCGGCTCCTGCAGCTCCCCTTGTGGCGGCTCCCGCTTTTTGTTCAATGGCTGCAAAATCAATCTCAGGAAGCGAGCCCTCCAAAAAGCTTCTGTATTTAACTGCAAGTTCAGGATTGGCTTGTTCCCATGCAGCCTGCTCCTTCCTGCGGCGCGCGGCGAATTTTCGCTTCGCATGCAGTACTGTTTCATAAGCCTCCCGAACCTCTTCGAAAATCACAAAGGGATTGTCCGGATCACCTCCCAGGTTGGAGATGGTCTTCTCAAAGGAGGCCCCTGCATTGGAAAGGGGCATCCCGTGCGTGGATGTTTGTCCCTCAAAACTGTTCCCTTTCTCATCCAGGGCACCTTTACCCATAATGGTTTTCCCTATGATCAGGCTGGGACGCTCTTTCTCGGCCAGGGCCGATTCAAGCGCCTGGAATATATGAAGCGGATCGTTGCCGTCGATAATGCTTACGTTCCAGTTCCAGGCCCTGTACTTGGCTGCGGTATCTTCGGTGGAGACCTCTTCGGTACGGGTGGATAGCTGGATATCATTGGAGTCATAGAACATTACCAGGTTGGAAAGGCCCAGGAACCCCGCAATTCGTCCGGCCCCCTGGGAGATCTCCTCCTGGATCCCTCCGTCGGAAATAAAGGCATAGGTCTTATGCGACATCCACTCCCCGAATCGGGCAGCCATAAAACGCTCTGCTATGGCAGCACCCACAGCCATTGTATGGCCCTGACCCAGCGGGCCCGATGTGTTCTCCACACCACGCTCCACATCCACCTCGGGATGGCCCGGTGTGGGGCTTCCCCACTGGCGGAAATTGCTCAGTTCGTCCAGGCTGTAGTTCCCCGTCAGAGCGAGTATTCCGTATAACATGGGCGACATATGACCCGGATCGAGGAAAAAACGGTCCCTCAGCGGCCAGGCCCCGTCGTCCGGATCAAAATTCATAAATCTGGAATAGAGCATCTCAACAAAATCGGCTCCACCCATGGCACCCCCCGGGTGTCCGGATTTTGCCTTTTCTACCATGGCGGCGGCAAGTATACGTATGTTGTCTGAAGCTTTGGTGTGAATCTTAAGGTCCATGAAATTTGTGGTTTTATAAGGAAGTCCAAAATTACCCATTAATATTTAAAACTGCTCACCCCGTGATGGTTCTTTTTTGCTAATTTTAGCCCAAAATAAATAGCTATGGCTTTAAAGTGCGGGATTATCGGGGTAGCCAACGTGGGTAAATCCACTCTCTTCAACTGTATGTCCAATACCAGGGTGGAAACTTCCAGCTTTGCATTTACATCCAACAAGTCCAATGTGGGAATGGTCAATGTGCCCGAACCCAGGCTTTATAAGCTGGAGGAATATCAGCCCACCGAAAAAATAATCCCTGCCACGGTTGAGATCGTGGATATTCCCGGACTTACAAAGGGAGCCAGTCAGGGTGAAGGAGTAGGCAACAAGTTCCTTTCCGACATCCGCAATACCGATGCCCTGATCCAGGTGATCAGATGTTTCGACGACGAGCAGCTTCCCCATATCGATGGCTCGGTTAATCCGATCCGGGATATTGAGACCATTAACCTGGAATTGCAGGTCAAGGACCTGGAGTCGGTGGAGAAAAAGATGGAGCGGCTGGCTAAGATCGCCAAGACCGGGGATAAAGATGCCTTAAGAGGCATCGAAGTGCTGAAGCAATACAAGGCCCATCTGGAAGACTTTCAGAATGCACGCACCCTGGAAGTAAGTGAATCTGACCGTAAACATATAGAGGATCTCTTTCTGCTGACCAGCAAGCCTGTGCTATTTGTCTGTAATGTGGAGGATGAGGCTGCGCTCACGGGAAACAAGTATGTGGAGCAGGTGAAGGAGTACCTGGCAGGTGAGGCAGGCGGATCGGGGGAACAGGCCGAGATCCTGGTTCTGGCTGCCCGGCTGGAATCGGAGATTGCCGAACTGGAAGATGAAGAGGACCGTAAGGAATTTCTGGCAGATGCCGGACTGGAAGAACCGGGGGTCAACAAGCTGGTTCGTTCGGCCTACTCCATGCTGAACCTGATATCTTTTTTCACCGTGGGTCCCAAAGAGATCCGGGCATGGACCATCCGCAAAGGCGCCCTGGCTCCCGAAGCCGCAGGGGCCATCCACTCCGACCTTCAACGTGGGTTTATCCGTGCTGAGGTCATGAAATACGAAGACTTCGTGACCCTTGGATCGGAACAGGCCTGTAAGGACAAGGGCAAGTTGTCGGTGGAAGGAAAGAATTACATGGTAGACGAAGCGGATATCCTGCACATAAGATTCAATGTATGATTCCTCAACTGAAGTCCATCCGCATCAGCTCATCCAAATTTCTGCTGGCACTCATGCTCAGCTGTTTTAGCTGCACCCTCCTGAATGCTCAGTGGACCAAGTCGGTTCATTTTGACGAAAATGATATGGCCATGGATCTGGCTGAAGCTCAGACCTTCCGGAAATATCCTACCTACAACCAGTACCTGGCGATGATGCAGGGCTATGCTGCTTCTTACCCCGATATCTGCAGACTGGATACCATTGGCTACTCTGTGGAAAACCGTTTGCTGCTGGTATTGAAAATCAGCGATAATGTAAATGAGGAAGAGGAGGAAGCCGACTTTCTATATGCTTCAACCATGCACGGTGATGAGGTGGTTGGATATGTGCTTTCGCTCCGGCTGGCCGACACCCTGCTGAAGGGATATGGTCAGGATGCAGAAATTGACAGATTGATAAATAATCTGCAGATCTGGATCAATCCCCTGGCAAATCCGGATGGCAGTTTCTCCAACGACAATGGTCTTTCACTTGAGAATGCCACACGCGAGAATGTGCATAACATCGATCTGAACCGCAACTTCCCGGAAGTCACCCGGGGTGATGCGGATGATCCCTCCGGCAGGGAGCCTGAAACCACGTACATGATGGCCTTTCTGAAGGAAAGGGAGTTTACAATGTCAGCCAATATCCATAGCGGAGAAGAGGTGGTTAACTACCCATGGGATGCCAAGCCGGCGCCCCATGTGGATGATGAGTGGTACCGCTTCATCTCCCGGGAATATGCCGATGAGGCCATGGCAGTGGATCCCTTCTATATGTCCGGATGGCCCGATAACGGAATCACCAACGGCTGGGACTGGTACGAGGCCCTGGGTACCCGGCAGGATTATGTAAATGCCTACCTGGGGGGCAGGGAAGTGACCCTGGAGCTCTCCTATATCAAGCTGATTCCTTCAGGTGAGCTGGAGTTTTTATGGGAAATCAACCAACGATCCCTGCTCAATTATATGTCTCAGTGTTTGTACGGGATCAGGGGTAGGGTCACCGACCGGGAGACCGGTGATCCTTTGAGGGCCCGGATCTTTGTTGAAAACCATGACAGTGCCTATTCGGTGGTGCACAGCTC
>Ga0180429_10000871_pt1 | contig 26268 bp, 26 predicted proteins | sample SS_ome_FD_132428 | JGI IMG/M metagenome (GOLD analysis project Ga0180429, IMG submission 132428) | Hypersaline lake sediment archaeal communities from the Salton Sea, California, USA - SS_1_S_1 metaG | ecosystem: Environmental > Aquatic > Non-marine Saline and Alkaline > Hypersaline > Sediment ...
TAATGTCACCCTCGAATGGATGGCTGACGGAACCATGCTGCAAATCATCAGTGCCTATACCATTGTGCTGCTTGATGCAGTTCTTATTGTCAGCCTGCTTTGTTTTGGGCCAGCCTGCCATGAGCATGATAAAAACTGTTTTGGAACATTTAAAGGCAGGAAACGTTAATCAGTTGCTACACTGCCCCCCCTCGTGCACATGTCCATGGGCAATTTCATCCTCACCGGCCTGACGCACACCGACAATTTCCACCTCAAACACCAGCGTAACACCTGCCAACGGATGATTACCATCTACTACAATAATATCTTCATCTACAGCCGTCACATTAATTACCATTGGCGCACCATCATCCATGGTAGTCTGAAACTGCATACCCGGCTGGATATTATCGATGCCCGGAAATTGCTCGCGGGAAACTTCATCAACCAGTGACACCTCGTATTCACCATATGCCTCGGATGGAGGAATCACCACCCTGAGGTTTTCTCCAACCTGGCGACCCTCCAAAGCCTTTTCCAGCCCGGGAATAATATCCTGTGCACCATGCAGATATTCCAGTGGTGCCCCCTCTTGGGACTGGTCAAGCATTTCGCCATTTTCATCACTCAATTTGAAGTGCAGGCTGATGACCCGGTCTTTTTTTACCGTTTTAAATGTACTCATGAACCTACCGTTACCGGGTTGCGGGCCGGGTTGCCTGGATATAGGCTGAAACAACCAGTTCCTCGATTTTCTTGCCCGGTGCCCAGTCACGAATAAACTCGGCCGAGTCATCTTTAGGGATAATGGAAATATCTTCAAAACCGGCCTGCTTCATGTACTCTTCCAGTTCTTCAATCAGGCTCGCACCGGAAATACAGGCAGAATACAGCTCGAGATCATTTTTCACTTCGTCAGGCAATTCACAACTGGCCACAACATCCGATACCGCCACTCTGCCCCCTGGCTTGAGAATACGGAACATTTCATGGAAAACCTGCTGCTTGTCAGGAGACAGATTTATCACGCAATTGGAAATCACTACATCGGCCGTTTCATTGGCAACCGGTAAAAACTCAATTTCCCCCAGACGAAATTCCACGTTGGAGTAACTACCAGTTTTTGCATTCTTGCGTGCCTTGCTCAACATCGCCGGGGTCATGTCAACACCAATCACCCTGCCAGAATTTCCCACTTCCCTGGAAGCCAGGAAACAGTCAAAGCCACCACCGCTGCCCAGATCAACCACGGTTTCACCTTCTTCCAGGGAGGCAATGACTTTAGGATTACCACAACCCAGACCCATATCAGAACCACCGGGGACTGACATCAGGTCATCTGCAGAATAGCCGAGTTTTATGGAAAACCCTTCCAGATCAGGCGCTGTACCGCAGCAGCTGGCAGGTACGCCACAACCACAGCCAATATCATCCGATTCTGCCACCTTGGCGTAAGCATCCCGGACCGAGTTATGAATCTCATCAAGTTCCTGCTGACTCACTTTACTTCCTCATACATTCTCAAACACAATTTAAATTCAGGTTAGAATAAAAATATAAATATCGTCTCCAGCACTATACTACCTATGAACGACCTTCACGACCTCGAACTTGTCATTAAATCCCAGATTCCGGTTTTGTTGATTGAAACCCGCGAAGAAAAACGCCTGCTCGAACTGTTTGTCAGGCTGGGGCTTAAACATTCACTTCCACTTTTTGAATGGTCTATCACTGAAGGCCTGGGACGAACCGAAGTCGATTTCGGGAAAATGACCGGCACCACGGAACCCACTGAAGTGTTACGACACATCAGGGCCACGCATAAGGCCGGTATATTTATCCTTCTGGATTTCCACCCCTATTTGTCAGACCCACTACATGTTCGCCTGATCAAGGAAATTGCCCAGGATCACGAAACCGTACCGCGCAGTATCATACTGGTAAGCCACAATATCGAGACACCTCCTGAAATCTCCCATCTCACCGCCAAGTTCGATTTAAGGCTGCCAGACGTTTCCACCATTAAAAACATGATTCGGGAGGAAGCCACGCTCTGGCAGAAACAGAATCCGGGACGGCTCATACAGGCCAACAAGGACGCCCTGAACAAACTGGCCAGTAACCTGACCGGAGTTACCCTGCAGGAAGCCAGGCGCCTGGTGAAAACAGCTATTGCCGACGATGGCGCTATCACTCAAAGTGATATACCGGCCGTCATGAAGGCCAAGAACAGCCTGATGAACCAGGACAACATAGTTTCATTTGAATACGAAACTGAAAAATTCAGTGATGTAGCAGGACTGAATAATCTAAAGGAATGGCTGAAAAGCCGCCAGCAGGCCTTCCATGCTACCAACAGCAGGATTGATGCACCTAAAGGCATTCTGCTGCTGGGTATTCAGGGTGGCGGTAAAAGCATGGCGGCCAAGGCAGTTGCAGGATTTTTCTCTGTCCCTCTGCTGAGGCTGGATTTTGCAACCTTGTATAACAAGTACATAGGTGAGACCGAAAAAAATCTGCGACTGGCACTGCAGACGGCTGAAGTCATGTCACCCTGTGTCCTTTGGATAGATGAAATTGAAAAAGGCATATCACAAGGCAAAAGTGATGACGGTGTCTCTCAAAGAGTACTGGGTACGCTGCTGACCTGGATGGCCGAAAATAACAACAAAGTCTTCATCGTTGCCACTGCCAACGATATCGAAAGTCTGCCGCCTGAACTGATGCGCAAGGGCCGTATCGATGAAATCTTTTTCGTTGACTTGCCGGAACATGAGGTACGTTCTGAAATTTTCAGCATTCATTTAAGACGGCGCAACCAGTCTCCGGCAGCGTTTGATCTTGAAGCGCTGGCAGATGCAAGCACTGGATTCAGTGGTGCTGAAATTGAACAGGTGATTGTTTCGGCACTTTATACGGCCCAGTCTACACAGGAAAAAATCAATACCGGGATCTTGCTGGCTGAAATCGAAAAAACCCAGCCCCTGTCAATTGTTATGGCGGAAAAAATGGAATATCTGCGTAACTGGGCAAGTGACCGCACGGTGCCTGCCTGAACGCAGACTTCAGGCTGCAATCAGGTTTGTAGTGGTTGATTGCAGTTTTTTCAGTTCATCACAAATTTTCATGGGTTTTTCAAAAGCGACGGCAGCGCAGTAACGCTCTTCATCATAGAGATAATCATCTGCTCGCACGACGGTAACCGGAATTTGACGCTGCCTTTGGCTATCGATAGTAATCAACAGTAGCAATTGTTGTTGGGGCTGAAATTCCTGGTCAGTGAAAAAATGCGCCCCCACTTCGGACAGATCACTGCAAACACAAAAACTTGTTTGGTTTTTTGATTGATTATCGACAAGCGTAAACTGGATATTTTCCGAATTTCCACACTGTAAACGCACCGATGCTCTGGTGTTAATAGTCATTTGTACCTACATCCTCAAATTCAGCTTCTTTTCGAGCTGTTGGCGGCTAATCTAACACAGTTTCCACACAGTATGTGGTTAAATTTCATACAGTTGGATTATGAAGAAGCTCTGTTACAGGAAGATAACAGCAGATACAAAAGTCCTGATTATTCTGCAGGCTTGTCCGAATCCGTTACGTCAAGGGGATCCCAGACATAGGCAGGGCCTTTCATCAGGTAAACGATAAAAGCACCAAAGGCAACAGTAAGAATAATAGCCCAGCTGGTCACCCACACGGCAATTGCCATGATATTGACGGTATCCAGGTACTTTGCTGTTTGCTGCAGGCTTGCTTCTGGCGCCATGAAATGGGCCAGCAGGGTACCCAGCGCAATGAGAGAGGCGCTGGAGAGCAGCAACCAGGGCGTTTTTTTGAGGATTTTCCACTCCAGACCATGCGGACTGCGAGGATATCCGGAGAGTTTGTTGAGAAATGCCACAGTCTGTTCCCTCAGGTCACTATATAAGGGAACAGACTATGAAATCAGTAAAAAAGTTTCACTGACTTTTATCAAGTTCTCGTTGTATCTACAGCCTACTTGATACCTAACAGTTCAATTTCAAAAATCAAAGTTTCATTCGGGCCAATTTTGGGTGGAGCACCTTTCTCTCCGTAGGCCAGTTCTGATGGCATTACCACTTTCCATTTTGCGCCTGTTTTCATACGGGTGATGGCTTCTCGGAAACCCGGAATAACGCCATCGAGTGGAAAACTGGCGGGCGAACCACGCTCTACGGAACTGTCAAATACGGCTCCATCAACCAAAGTTCCATGGTAATGGACTTCAACTGTGTCTGAAGCTTTAGGCTGGGCTCCCTCACCACTTTTGATCACCTGGTACTGCAGTCCGTTGTCAAGCACTGTCACGCCTGCAATCGCCCTGTTTTTTTCCTGAAAAGCTGTTCCCCTGGCAGCAGCCGCTTCAGCCTGTTTCTTGTTTTCTTCAACAATCAGGTCACGCTGCTTGTCCAGGGCTGCTTTCATGGTCTGGATATCCAGTTGCGGATCCCTGCCCGCAAGCACATCTCCCATTGCTTGAGCAAATGCATCAGCATCAATATCAGTCAGACCTGTGGCCTTTAGCTGGCCTACCAGCTGATTAGCCAGAATAAAGCCGGAGGCATAAGAATATTTTTGTTTATCAGTTTCCAGTTCTGCGGCATTTACCTGTGCGCAAACCAGGACTAATCCAATCACTGAGAGCATATTTAACAAACGGAACATGTTTTTCTCCTTTTCAACGACCCTTGTTCCCATATCAGGAAGCTATTTCATTAATTGCTTAAGTACCATGTTATTTTGACCGATAACCGGTGTGAGGAAAGCATAAAAGTTTTATGCTTGGATCACCAATTAATTATGGTCAGCAGTATCGGAGCATTATCAGTGGTTAACTCTATTCAAGGCAACGCATTAATGGGTATTCAGCAGGCCACTGCGAAAATGCAGAAAAATGCTTCCGATATTGTACGTGCCAATAACGTGAATGAGCCCAACCAACTCGATGCCGCCCGTTCACTGGTGGAGCTCAATCAAAATAAAAATGCCGCTCTGGCTTCCATGAAAGTCCTCAAAGTTGAAAATGACCTGCTGGGCGCCTTGCTGGATGTAAAAGCCTGAAACCTTGGCTTTCAGACAAATCGCATCGACAAATCCACGGCCTCGACATGCTTGGTCAACTCACCGACTGAAATATCATCTACGCCGGTTTCGGCAATAGACCTGACAGTTTGCAGATTCACATTACCCGAAGCCTCCAGACGGGCCCTGCGCTGATTCAGTTCAACGGCTTCACGCAATTGTTTTAGACTGAAATTGTCCAGTAAAAGACGCCTGGCACCGGCATCCAGTGCCTGTTTCATCTCATCGAGACTCTCGACCTCTATTTCTATTTCAGTGTTCGCAGGAGTTTGAGCCCGTGCCTGTTGTAATGCCTCGCTGATGGAACCCGCGGCCAGAATGTGATTCTCCTTGATCAGCACTGCGTCATACAAACCCACACGATGATTCACGCCACCGCCGCAGGTAACGGCATATTTCTGAGCCAGTCTCAGACCCGGTATTGTCTTGCGCGTATCGAGTATATTGACCGGCAAAGGGTTGACCGCATCGACATAACACCGGGTTCTGGTAGCAACGGCCGACAAGGTTTGAAGAAAATTCAAAGCGGTACGTTCACCCGTTAAAATCGGCGCGGCATTGCCTGAAATGGTACACAACAGTTGGTTATCTGTAACTCTGTCACCATCAGCCACAGACCATTCAACAAGGATATCGGCATCAAGTTGACGAAAGACTTCATCAAACCATTCACAGCCGGCCACTACGGCTTGTTCGCGGCTGATAACGCGTGCCACTGTTTGCTCATCAGCAGGAACCAGAGCCGCTGTCAGGTCACCCGGACCAACATCTTCACGCAACGCCAATTCCACCTGGCGCTGAATTTCTGCGCAATCGACCTGCATACGGGTCAGGAATCGATCGACAGCAATTCCACCTCAAACACCAGGGTGGCATTGGGGGGTATCACACCGCCAGCACCATTAGCGCCGTAGCCGAGCTGGGGAGGAATGGTCAACTTGCGCGTACCGCCGATTTTCATTCCCTGCACACCCTCATCCCAGCCACGAATCACGCGACCACCACCGAGAGGGAACTGGAAAGGCTGGTTGCGATCCTTGCTCGAATCGAACTTGCTGCCATCGGTTAACCAGCCGGTGTAGTGTACCGAAACATTCTGTCCGGCTTCTGCAACAGCACCATCACCTTCAACGGTATCTTCGTACTTCAGACCTGAATCTGTAATTTTTTCTGTCATAACTAGTCTCTGGAATCAAAAAGAAATGATTTTACAGGAATAGCCTTTCGTGGAGCAAAACCAGTTCCAACTACCTTCCTGAAAGACGCCGTGAATACATCCCTGTAGGCTTCCATGCCACATCCCTGTGGCATGAGACTTTCAGGAAGGAGTATGAAACTGCTTTGTTACTGATGAGAAAAAGATGGAGAGTTCTTCTTAAGATTATCCACCATGGAAGTCATGGCACGCTCCAGCAGCGGAGCAGAACTTTTTTCGAGCAACCTGGCCTTGTCCATACGGAAAAGTTCGGCCAGGTCATTTTGTGTGATTTCAGCCAGCTTGGTACCCTTGCGCCCCACAAACACCAGGGTTTCGGTAATTGCGCTGCGCCATGAAAGCTTGCCGCGCAAGAGCTTGTCATCGGAAGAGGTCCACTCAACCCAGGCACCTACGCCGATTTCCCTGGCCAGATTATCGAATTCATCGAGTGCCTTTTTTTCGGCCTTTTGTGCGCTCACCAGAGGGCTGTCAATGAGGTTAGTCCGCACCCGGGGAGCTGACGTTATTGGTGACTCTGGTGCTTGTTCAACTGCTTGCGCCCCACTGCCCGTTTCACCTTCTGGTTGTGTAGCTTGCGGTGTGGCGGTTTCCTTCTGCTCTTGCTCCGGCTGAAATTCTTCAGTTTTGACGCCCTTCAGGGCCTTGATGTGGCAGGCCTGTAACTGTTTAAGCATCACGCCGAGCTTGTGCTGGTCATATGAAATTTCCACCAGTTCACTGCGTAGCGCCTTGAGTAGTTCGGGTATGGACTTCAGCAGGCGCTGACGGTCTGCAACCTCTACCTTGGGCTGTACGCTCCACAACAACTTATCGACCAGACCAACCAGGCGTAACCATTTCTCACTGTCTTCACCCTGCCTGAGAAAAGCCAGTGTCAGCGCATCTTTCCAGCCGTCTTTGAGTAAATCCTTCACCACCTGAGGCAGGTTAGCGACCCCCTTGGCTCTTGAATTGATCACCTCGGCAACACGAATCTGGGCCAGTTTCATTTTTTCCTTGCCCTTGGTTACCTCGGTTATGCGTTCTTCAACAATTTCCGCGCCCTGCTCTTCCTTGTTGATGAACTGGAAAAAATCTTCATAGAGCGTTTCAAACAGCGTGAGATCTTCCTGAAAATCTTCAAGAACCTTTGTCACAACGGCTGACACCCGGCTATAAAAACCCTGTTCTGATCTGTCACCATCATCGACCCAGCCCACCGCGGATTTAGCCAGAAGATTTAACAGGCGCCTTGCCGGGTGCTGCTTATTGGAGAAAAACTGGCGGTCCATAATCGCCACTTTCAACATCGGAATCTGCAGACGGCTTAACAATGCCTTCATTGCATCCGGCAGATTGGTATCTTCCAGAATGAACTCAAACAACATCGAGATGACATCGATGGTATCTTCATCCATACCATTGAAAGCTTTCGAGGCTGTTTCTCCGCCAGCACCCAGTGAGCCGCCCAGCCTCGCCTTGAGCTGCTGGACTTCAGCCGATACCTCGGCCAGAGATTTTTCAGCGGTAACATCACTGGAAGCCTGCAAGCCAGAAAGCGCCGATAGCAACTCGGTGGCTTCTACCCTGGGAAGATTCGCCTGCTGTGGTGAAAGTGGACCACGACTGTTTTGCAACAACCCGCGCAGGTCATTAAACAATGCCGCCTGCTCACTTTCTGTCATTGAATCCTGCTGATCCATGTCAGCTGCATTCAGTTTCTGGGATTCATCAATCTCCTGGGTAATTTCCTTCTGGCGGATTACCGCAGGCGAAACCGGGTTTTTCTTTACGCGGCTGGGTAACTTGGAGAGGACTCCCGCATCCTTGAGCAGTTGGTTAAGCTCGTCATACATCGCCCCCAGGTACTGGATAACTTCTTTTTCAAACAGCTTGTAAATCACCAGTTTGATGCGCAGGTCCACTTCCAGGCCCTTGATCGAGGCCGGAAAAGCCTGACTAATGGCAGCAGGGGCAACCGGGTTCTGTCCATCTGTGACTTCATCAACACCCAGCATGGCTGCAAAACGCTGGTTCAGCGCATAAACTTCCTTGCTGTACTGGCGCATACCCTTGGCGATGACACCATCCAGAGCCAGGTCTTCTTCCAGGTCCCCGGTATCAACCAGCGTCAGGCTATCCTCATCGAAATCCTGCAGACGGCTTTCGGTGATTTCCTGCTCAAATTCCTGATAGTTCCAGAACCGGTCATAACCCTGCATCACCTGGCGGACATATTTCTTGATGAAGGAATCACGCTGTTTGCGCAACTGGCGCATGGTGTCAAAAAACAGGTTATTGAGTGCATCACTGTGACCGGACTTTTCAAACAAAGCCTGTTCGAATAGTCCGTCATCGAGCTTTTCGTACAGACTCTGAATAAGGTTGGGAATAGTGGCCAGTACAACCTGGCGCATCTGTGTCACCAATTTGACCGACAGCGTCGTAGCTCGCTCACGCGCCATGTTCTCAAAAGAAACAACATTGTCCTTTGGGTCTGTCACAGTTACGTCTACCTGATATCAGAAAATGTAACAACTAAATGCTAGTTTAGAGTAATTCATCAATAAAGGTTTGAGAAATCTATCACAATTGCGCGATCCCTCCCTTCATGTAAAATTATTGTAAACAATAATCAAAAACCCTGTGCCCCAAATTGTAAATACCTGCCCAGAACACTGAAAGGCAGCATGGTAAATAAAGATTGAAAATTGATAACCAGGGGTGGCTGACTGACATCCTGCACCATCCTTCACCCAATTTCGATGAGCGCCCTGTTGATACTGATATCAACCTGCTGGTCATCCATAATATCAGTCTGCCACCGGAGCAGTTTGGCGAGAACTGGATCATGGATTTTTTTTCCAACAAGCTTGATCCGAGCGCGCATCCCTATTTTGAAAGCATCAGTGAACTTACGGTTTCAGCCCACGTACTGATACGCCGTGACGGCGAAATTATCCAGTTGGTCAGCTTTAACGATCGTGCCTGGCATGCGGGCGCTTCATGCTATGAAGGGCGTGAACGTTGTAATGACTTTTCTATCGGTATCGAACTGGAAGGCTCCGACAACCAGCCATTCGCAGAACAGCAATATAAAGCCTTGAGCGAGTTGACCCGCACACTCATTAGCCATTACCCACAGCTGACAAAAAACACCATAACCGGCCATAGCGATATCGCTCCTCAGCGTAAAACCGATCCAGGTCCTTTTTTTGACTGGGAACACTATTTCAGTATGCTATGAACGGAGTAGACTGGGAAAAACCGGATATATTGGTATTTTGAGCTTGCCGAAAAATCTTTTTGCATATAGCTTGATTGCTGCTTTCAAATTATAAGATCTCTCACTACGGTCGAGATGACATGGCTTGAATTATGCTTTTTATAATTATTCTGACTGTACTTTTTGCTGAACGTTATCTTCTTGAACAGGAGGATTTCCGTCAGCACCTGTGGTTCAGGGAATATTGCCGCTGGTTCCGCCAGCTGCCTTTTGGCGAATGGCTCAGTGAAAGCAAGGCCAGCATACTCGGTATTCTGCTATTACCCCTGGGCCTGGTGCTGATTGTTCATTCCTGGTCGGTCAGTGTCTTAAGTGGCGCACCTGAATGGGTATTTGCCTTTGCTGTATTGATTATTTCTCTTGGCCCAAGAGACCTGGAACACCAGGTCAGCGCCTTTCTTTATGCCCGCGATCACGACAGCCCGGAAGCCAATACCATCGCTTCTGAAATCATTGGCAGGCCAGCCCTGGAAAGTGAGCCAGAGCAAAGCATCGAGGTTTCGCAGGGTATTGTAGAACAGGCTAACAATCGTCTCATGGCGGTACTTTTCTGGTTCGTGCTATTGGGGCCTGTTGGTGCCGTCATGTATCGCCTGACATCACTGACCGAACAATTCTCACGTGATGATGAGACCCGCCAGAACGTTAATCAACAAGCCTTCAGACTTCTGCATATCCTTAACTGGGTGCCGGCAAGAATACTGGCTGCCAGTTATGCCCTGGTCGGCAACTTCGATAACGTACTACTCGCCTGGCGTCACTGGAGTGAAGGCGAAAAGAAAAACTACGAATCCGATGCTGGTGGCCTGCTTGTTATGACCGGTACGGCAGCCCTGGGGTACAGCTTTGACAAGGAAGTACCCGAAGACATTCACAAAATGCCACCACTGGTAGAAGACTCACTAGGGCTGGTTTTGCGCAGCCTGGTTATCTGCCTGGTATTACTGGGCCTGTTCCAGGTCGCGCTCTGGCTCACCTGATAAATGACAACAGAAATCTCGCTGATACGCCATGGTACGCCAGAAGGAGGCAATATGTATCGTGGCAATACCATTGACCACCCCTTAAGTGATAAAGGCTGGCAACAGATGCATGATGCAGTTGCGGACATTCCACCGTGGGATATTGTTGTCAGCAGCCCGATGCAACGCTGCCTGGCCTTTGCTCAAGACTATGCCAGCCGGCATCAGCTGGAGGTCATGGTCGATGATAATTTTAAAGAAATTGGCTTTGGTGTTTGGGAAGGATTCAGCAGTCAACAGATACTGGCTAAAGACCCTGAGGCCATCAAAAACTTCTATCGAGACCCTGTCTCATGCCAGCCTGAAAACGCCGAACCGGTTGCAGTATTTCAACAACGCGTCTCACAAGCCCTGGAAAAAATTTTCACAAGGCAAAAAGATAAACGTGTACTTGTGGTAGCTCATGCAGGCGTGATTCGTGCTGCCATAACAGCAGCAATGAAAGCCCCTCCAGAAGCCATGTATAAAATATCAGTTGGTAATGCCGCCATCATTACCATCAGGGATGACGGCATCAGGCCGCCAACACTGATGCTTTCATGAAGAAAGAGCTATTAAACTAATAAAGTTGTATCAGAAGTATTCCTGAGACGCATGCGGCTAAGCTTATTGCCATCTGTCTCCCCATCTACCTCCCCACCCGCCACGATGTGGCTTTTCAGGCTTACCGGGAGGGGAGATTTCCTGTGGCGGCTCTTTCACCGGAATAATCAAGGTTGCAGTAGCACTGTCGTCGTTTCCGTAGCAGGTAATTGCGTATGACGATGTCGTTTGCGGTGCTACAGTTTCCTCTCCCGCGATATCCCTGCTGCCGCTCCAGGCTCCTGAAGCCTTGCATTTATCGGCATTGGTTGATGACCAACTCAGCACAGCTTGCTGTCCCTGTTCGATTGTCACTGGCGTAGCCTTGAGTTGTACCGCAGGCAGTGAGCCTGAATCAACTGGTCTGTCCCGGTTGATGACTACAGTCTGTGCACTTTGGATGGTTTCATGCTTCAGGCTTTGTGCATCATACATGGCTTTGAAGGCTTTAACTTCAGGCAGGCTCTCATCCTTGTAAAGATCCATGATAAAACCATGCATAATGGTCTGGTAGTTGAGGTCGACTTCGATATTCAAATTACCATTAACCGATACAGGTATACGATAGGTTATGTCATCGACACCGGAATTAAAGTTGCTATCGTTCAGTGCAGCACCCCAGACGGCAACTTTATCAGGCACTGACATCTTGTTAAAGCCTTTGGGCGTAAGCCGGTTATCTTTGAGGTATTGTGAAGCGCGCAACAATGTGTAGGTCGTATCGCCATCAGTATTACCCATTACAGCTTCATAAATCTGCACCTGATCAGCAGCAGTAATCAAATCATAGTGCGGCTCAATCCGGGACTGGTTAATGTCATTGTCTGCACCTTCAATAGAACCGTCGGCTTTGATCTTTCCAGATTCGAACACAATATTATTGTTACTGTCGGTCACTCTGAAATTAAGCCACATACGGCGTGACGGAAAAGAGGTTGGAGTTTTATGACCTGAATTGTTTAGCAGTCTGATTTTTGCCTGCAGGAACCCGTCTTCCACACTTGCGGATAGTATTTCAAGAGTCACTGAGCGCTTCAACATATCACGCGCACGTTCAATACCCAGATTTATGTTTTTGCTGGTTACACCAAGTTTTGATGCATTGTCACGCAACAGGGTGAGCATGGTTGTATTGGCGCCCGCAAAGTGATGTTTGGAAAATCCGTCTTTACTGCCCAGCCAGGGAGGACGACTTGAGATCCTGGATGTTGTCTGAGGCATATGACAATCCTGGCAGGATTGTGGATTGCTTCCAGCATCTGCAAAGATTGAATTCAGCCACTCAGTATAAGGCGCCTGCTCTGGAAACTCTGTATCAGGCGTGGTGGTCATCACGTTGCCGTTGGCATCAACATAGGGGGTGGTGAGTTCATGACAGGTAGCACACAGCCTGGACGTTGAAATATGATCACTTTGTGTTGGTCGATAGCCCGTTCGATTGACCATCGGCCTGGCGAAAATATCATTATATTGCCCATAAATCGTCTTGCTATCATTGATACGATATTTTCCACTAAAACCCTGATCTGTACCCAATGTCCCATCATCAGCAATCTGGTGACAGAAGGTACAGCTGACACCATTCAAGGCAGCATCGTTCATTGCGTGACTGGAATTGAGGATGCCCTTGGGGCCCAGGACTTTGACCTCACCCTTCTGAACCCTGGTAATTTCATAATTCGCTGCCGGCGCATGGCACTGTGTGCATTTATCATTAATGACGCTTGCAAGATGCGGATTACGCTCCAGCTCAGCTGCAGTTTTAGCTTTCCAGAATGGATCCTTGGCAGCGTTGGCCATCATGGAGTTACTCCAGTCGCTCACAATGGATACATCATCACCCTGGTCATCTGATAGATTATCGTGGCATTGGCTGCAGTTTCCCGAGCCTGAAAAATGTGAGGTTTTAAATCTTTCGTTTTGTGCCTGAGCAGTCATTGAGAAGCTCAGGCACAATAAAAAACCAATTAAAAAACTTCTGGAATACTTCAATTACTTTCCCCTGATTGAGTAAAGAGGCAGGCAGCTAATGAAGACGCAATAAGTTACAAAGCCTTTTCAAAATTACCGCTCGCATACAGGCCATTAGGGCCTTAATCATATATTCTGATTCTGATTTTCAGACTGCAAAACGAATCTTTTTGCGATAGATTTCTCTGGCAACAATCATTTAATGAATCAGATAATTACCTATAATCTAGCTCGGTTATTCAATTTAAAGCGTTACAATTTGTTACTAAATGTTACAGAACCCTGCAGAGCCAACCGTGACCGCACCATAGGGCTCGCTGACCACTTTTGGAAGTATAGGCTTTAGGCTCAGTGATCTGGAAGATAACGATAGTGCCCGGTAATGTTATAACTGAACAGCCTGTTTTCCAGCTTCGGGCCCATCCCTATATTGTGAACAATCAAGGGTGTCAGCCCATCATCTGCTTTTTTATCTGTGACAATGCCAATGTGCGGCAGGTTTCCGGGCAACATCCAGGTAACGATATCACCCGGCAAATAGTTTTGTGGATTTTCAGATACCCTTAACTGCTTTCCATGGCGCCTGAAATAAGTTTGTAAATTTGGAACACGGCGATGGTCTATATTGCGATCGGTACCCAATAAGCCCCAGATTTTTCTGGAAGGATATTCATCGAAATTGCCTGCCATATCTTCATGCACACGTTGCTGCAGATCAATGCCCAGTTGACGATAGGAGCGGATAACGACATCGGTACAAACACCAACATCACCTGGCACATCCCCATTAGGATAAGTAATCGGATAATATGAACCGTCATAACGGACATGATGACTGGTTCTTTCTATGGCCGCTTTTACCAGTTTGTCTATGAGAGGCTCTGCCTGTACAGGCAGAGCCACCAATAGTGACACCACCAGCAGCAGCAAGTAGTTACAGTTCGTTTTTGACACCATAATCAGCGCCGTATTGCTCAACAACAAAATCAATATCCTTGTCTCCACGGCCCGACAGATTAATAAGAATATTGCCTTTTTCACCATTGGCGGCCATCTTCAAGGCATGGGCAACCGCATGTGCAGACTCGATGGCTGGAATAATCCCTTCAAGCCGTGACAGTTCAAAAAATGCATCGATTGCTTCTTTATCGTTGATATGAGCATAATTCACACGGCCGATATCTTTCAGGTAACTGTGTTGAGGACCGACAGAAGGATAGTCCAGGCCGCTTGCCACCGAATACACTTCCATGGGCTCGCCATCGGCATCTTTAAGCATATAGGATTTAAAACCATGCATAACACCCGGCTCACCCTTGGTGATGGTTGCCGCATGCTCACCATCTTCATCCAGATTGCGACCCGCAGGCTCAACACCATGTAAAGTAACATCCTTATCCCCGAGAAAGGCACTGAAAATGCCCATGGCATTCGAACCGCCACCAACGCAGGCAACAATATTACCGGGAAGACCACCGGTCATTTCATTAAACTGCAGTTTTGCCTCGTTACCCACAATCGACTGGAAATCACGCACCATCATGGGAAACGGATGAGGGCCGACCACCGAACCAATGGCATACAACTGGGTAACCGGGTCTTTTACATAACCTTCAAATGCGGCATCAACCGCCTCTTTCAACGTCTTGCGGCCATGGGTTGCGGGAATCACGCTAGCTCCGAGGATCTGCATACGTACCACATTAGGATGTTCTTTGCTGATATCCACTTCACCCATGTAGATATCACATTCCAGGCCAACCAGTGCCGCAGCGGTTGCCAGGGCAACACCATGCTGACCTGCACCGGTTTCAGCAATGATTTTTTTCTTGCCCATCTTCTTGGCCAGCAAGGCTTCGCCAAGACAATGGTTGATCTTGTGGGCCCCGGTATGATTCAGGTCTTCACGCTTCAGATAGATATTGGTGCCGTATTTTTCAGAAAGATTTTTTGCGTGGAATATGGGACTGGGGCGACCAACGTAGTGACTATAAAGCTCTGAGAGTTCTTCAATAAAATTCGGATCTTTGCGAATTTCCAGGTAGGACTGTGTAATTTCATCCATGATGGCCTGCAACTGTTCGGGAATAAAACTGCCGCCATACTCCCCAAAGTAGCCATCTTTATCCGGTGTATCAAAATCAAAGGTATTTATAATCATTGTTGTTCCTGTTTTCCAAAAATCGCATCCCAAATAAACAGCGTAACGCCCAGTACAATAGCGCTATCGGCAAGATTAAAAGCAGGCCAGTGCCAGTCGTTGATATAGAAATCCAGAAAATCGATAACGTGACCATAGAGAAAACGATCGATGACGTTTCCAATTGCTCCACCGATAATCATGGCAAGCGCAAACGGCAAAAGGATTTGTTCTTTTTTTAGCTGCAGCAGCCACCAGACAAGATAGATCGAAATACCAATGGCCACCACCAGAAAGAACCAGCGTTGCCAGCCACCTGCATCTGAAAGAAAACTGAAGGCTGCTCCAGTGTTGTAAACCAGTACCAGGTTGAAAAAATCGGTCACCGGCAAGGTTTCGTAGAGCACGAACTTCTCTTCAATGAGCTTTTTGGTCCATTGATCAAGAATAACAACGATTGAAGATAACCAGAGCCAGCGCCACATGTATACTACTCTTTTCAGTTTTTTAGAGGTTCTGAATTCATTTATAGAAGACGCCGTAAATACTTCCATGTAGGCTTGGATGCAGCATCCCTGCTGCATACACTTCTATAAACAAACACAGAACCCCTTTACCAAGTTTTCAAAAAATATAACAACAAACCAGAAAGCTTTAGCTGTCTTTTTTCAAAAGTGTTACGAGGCACGGATGCCGAGTAAAGCGTACAGGGAGGTATCCATAGCGTCTTTTGAAAAAACGATAGCTAGAGCTCACTTGTCATGCATATTTGCGAGCCTCACCAGTACCGTCGACATTCTCAACACACCTGCCACATAATTCAGGATGCTCCTCATGCTGCCCGACATCTTCCCGGTAATGCCAGCAACGCACACATTTCTGATGTTCAGAAGCAGAGACTTTCACCGACAGCCCGTCAATACCTGTTTCAACCGCATCATCAGGCTTTTCATCCAGGCCATGCAAACGCGCATAAGAGGTAATCAATACGAAGCGCAACTCATCACCGAGCTTTTCAAAAAGTGATTTCCAGTTTTCATCACAATAGATATCCAGTTCGGCTGCCAGCGAACCACCAATGTTGCCATCCTTACGCGCCAGTTCCAGTTGCTTGGCAATCGCACTTCTTGCCTCGAGTATCTGTGACCAGTATTCGCGACCCAGCTCCCGGGTATCAGAAATTTCGCTTAAACCTTCGTACCAGGTTGTCAGGAATACTGACTCGCCCCGCTGGCCTGAATCATGGCCCGGAATATGCTGCCAGATTTCCTCGGCAGTAAAACTCAGGATCGGAGACAGCCAGCGTACCATCGCTTCAATGATATGAAACATTGCCGTCTGGCAGGAACGACGCGCCAGGCTGTTTTCCTGCGTGGTGTATTGACGGTCCTTGATGATATCCAGGTAGAAGCCACCCAGGTCAACCACGCAGAAATTGAATACTTTCTGATAAATCACATGGAACTGAAAATCACGATAGGCTTCGATAATGTCTTTTTGTAACAGGGCGGCACGATCTACCGCCCAGTTATCCAGTGCCAGCATATCTTGCGGGCTGACCTGGTCGGTTTCCGGGTCAAAGCCATTGAGGTTGGATAACAGGAACCTTGCCGTGTTACGGATACGGCGGTAGGCATCGGCATTGCGCTTGAGGATTTCATCCGATACTGACATTTCACCACGATAATCTGTCGCTGCCACCCACAGGCGGATGATGTCAGCACCCAGTGTTTTCAACACGGTTTGAGGTTTGACGACATTACCCAGTGACTTGGACATCTTCTTGCCGTCAGCATCAACTGTAAAGCCGTGAGTAAGCACTGACCTATACGGAGCCTCGTCGTTCATAGCGACCGATGTCATCAGGGATGACTGGAACCAGCCACGGTGCTGATCCGAACCTTCCAGGTAAAGGTCCGCCGGGGATGAAAGGTCTTCACGTGTTTCCAGTACACACGAATGGGTTACGCCGGAATCAAACCAGACATCCAGCGTGTCAGTAACCTTTTCATACTGCGCCGCTTCATCACCCAGCAGTTGTTCGGCATCGCGACTGAACCAGGCTTCGATGCCTTCTTCTTCCACCAGTCTGGCAATGTCTTCAACCAGTTCTTCGCTGCGCGGATGCAGTTCTCCAGTGTTCTTGTCAATAAACAGGGTTATTGGCACCCCCCAGGTTCGCTGACGGGAAATACACCAGTCAGGACGGCCTTCAACCATGCCTTCAATACGTGCCTGACCCCATTCGGGCATCCAGTGCACATGTTTAATTTCACGTAGCGCCGACTCACGCAGCCCTTGTTTGTCCATGCTGACAAACCACTGTGGTGTTGCACGGAAAATGATCGGGGTTTTGTGACGCCAGCAGCAGGGGTAGCTATGAGTCACTTTTTCTTCGTGCATCAGGACGTTTTTTTCCTGCAACACTCCAATGACTTTTTCATTAGCCTGGAATACATGAATTCCTTCAAACAGTTCGGTGCCTTCCACGAAACAGCCGTTACTGGCAACCGGGTTGTTCACCGGCAGGTCATAGCGCATGCCGACAATGTAGTCATCCATACCATGGCCAGGCGCTGTATGCACGGCACCAGTACCGGCTTCCAGTGTAACGTGTTCACCCAGAATCACGGGAACATGCTTGTCATAAAAAGGATGATGCAGTTTTTGCCCTTCAAAGACATCACCACGCCCATAGGCAATCACGTGATAATTCTCGATACCCCAGCGCAACATGACATCTTTCATCATACCTTCTGCCACCAGCAGGCGTTCACTGTCAGTTTGTACGATGGCATATTCAAGTTCGGGATTTAACGCCACCGCCTCGTTGGCAGGCAAGGTCCAGGGCGTGGTGGTCCAGATTACGGCGTAAAGCGGTCCGTGGCCATGTCCATTGGGTATATTGTGACAGGCAGTGATAAAGCCTTCATCGTCAACCACCCTGAAGCGTACATCAATAGCAAAGGACTCCTTATCCTTGTATTCCACTTCAGCTTCAGCCAGCGCTGAACCGCAATCCGTACACCAGTGAACCGGCTTGCTGCCCTTGGTCAGATGCCCGTTAGCGGCAATCTTGCCCAGCGAGCGGATAATATCGGCTTCCTGACGATAGTTCATCGTCAGATACGGGTTGTCCCAGTCACCAAAAACACCCAGACGTTTGAAATCCTCTCTCTGTCCATCCACCTGCCTGGTGGCGTAGGTTCGGCAGGCCTTGCGGAATTCTGCCGCGGTGACCTTGTGGCCAGGTTTACCGACTTTCTTTTCGACCTGCAATTCAATCGGCAGACCATGACAATCCCAGCCCGGCACGTAAGGCGCATCCTTACCATCCAGTGTCTGGCTCTTGACGATGATATCCTTGAGAATTTTGTTAACCGCATGTCCGATATGGATTTCACCATTGGCATACGGAGGGCCGTCATGCAGGATGTATTTTGGACGACCTGCACAGGCTTCACGGATTTTCTGGTAAATCTCGTTCTTTTCCCACTGCAGCAGCATTTCAGGCTCACGATGAGCCAGATTGGCCTTCATGGAAAACTTGGTGTTGGGGAGATTCAGGGTGTCCTTGTAATTACTCATCGACTGACTTGCTAACAAATTGAAAGAATGGAAATACAGCTTGTTATTCTAACTGTTATTTTTCATTGATGACATATTTGATGTAACTGGTTTTAGCGCACTGTTTTCTTCAGGCGTCTGAGGACAGGAACGTCCGAAGCCGAGCGATACATGGAAGTACCTGGGCGACCTGAAGAAGACAGTACGGTGCGGCCAGAAAAAAGCGGTATTTTATTGAGAAAGTAATTGCCTGGCCTGCTCTGTGTCATCATCAATACGCTTTTTAAGCGCCTCAAAAGATTCAAAATCCATTTCCGGCCTGATGAAGCTGACAAACTCCACCTGTACGTGTTCACCATAGATCTCGCGGTCGAAATCAAACAAGAAAACTTCCAGCAGGTAATGATCATCACGCTCCACCACGGGACGGTTACCGATACTGGCTGCCCCGTTAAGTGCGCTGCCGTCGTCTGTCAATCCATAGACGCGCACTGCATAAACCCCCATCAAAGGACTTTTGTTGCGCTTGAGTTCGATATTGATGGTGGGATAACCGATGGTGCGTCCCTGTTTATGGCCATGGGCCACCCTGCCGCACATGCGGTAAGCCCTGCCCAGGCAGACTTCGGCACCGGCAAAATCTCCCTCCAACAGGTGCTGGCGAATACGGGTACTACTGAAACGCCCTTCCCCGTCGGCAATGGTATGCAGATTTTCAACATCAAAACCATACTTCATGCCGGACTGCACCAGAGTCTCAAAATTACCACCGCGGTTTTTACCGAAACAGAAATCATCACCAACATACAGGTGCCTGACAGCAAGGCCATCAACAAGAATTTTTCCAATGAAGTCTTCAGCGGTTAATGCGGCGAAAGCTGCGTTAAAACGAATAACTAAAACCTGGTCGATACCACTGTCCTTGAGAGCCTGAAGTTTTTCAGACAACCTGGTCAGACGAGCCGGCGCCTGGGATGGTGCAAAAAACTCCAGTGGCTGCGGTTCAAAAATCATCACGGTCGCGGTCAAACCCTGCTGCCGGGCCTTGCTAACCACGGCCGCCAGCACCGTCTGATGACCACGGTGAACACCATCGAAATTACCGATTGTCAGCACCGTGTTACGATGATGAGCTTTGAGATTGTAAAGACCGCGGATGACCTGCATGGCGTAATTGTACTCCAAATTCTCGATCAGGACGGCCGATGCATGAAGTGGCGAATGCGTACTCCAAATAACAGCAGCACCGTAAAATAAACAGCTATACCCGCTCCTATCAAGCCGGCCAGCCAGCCGATTTTGAGTATACGTTCTGCCTCAAGCCAGAAAGTCATGCCGGGAGAAAACCAGGCAATGACAGCAGCCATTAACAGCGATGCACCGATTATCCTGGCAAGCAACCACAACCAGCCTTTTTCAGGCTGGTAGACCTTTTCTTTCCTGAGTCCTCTATAGAGTAAAAAGGCGTTGAGGGCTGCAGACAATGAGGTTGCCAGCGCCAGCCCGGCATGTTGCAGCGGAAATACGAGAATAATATTGAGCACCATGTTACTGACCATGGCAATGACAGCGATGCGCACCGGGGTTTTGGTATCCTGTCGGGAAAAATAACCCGGGGCCAGAACCTTGATCAGCATGAAAGGCAACAGTCCGGCTCCATAAGCCCACAGGCTCTGCTGTGACATGAGCACGTCATCAGTTGTAAATACCGAGGACTGAAATAAAGTCGCAATCATCGGCCCTGCCAGCAACAACAGCCCGACCGCTGAAGGAATGCCAAACAATAAAATCCAGCGAATACCCCAGTCCATCATGTGACTGAAGGCTTCAGGCGATTTTTCTGCATGTTTCCGGGCGAGTCCGGGCAAAATGACGCTGGCAATTGCTACCCCCAGAATCCCCTGCGGAAACTCCATGAGACGGTCTGAATAGTAAAGCCAGGAAATGGAACCACTCACCAGAAATGATGCAATCAGGGTATCCAGCAACAGGTTCAACTGCGTCACAGAAACACCAAACAGCGCCGGCAGCATCAATTTACCCACTTTCCTGACACCTTCATCTTTGGGAGCCACTTTGAACCGGGGCAACAACTTGAGCTGGTTTAAGAAAGGCAATTGAAAAACAAACTGGGTGACCCCTGCAATCAATACGCCCCAGGCAAGTGCGACAATAGGCTCATCCAGTTGCGGAGCAAGCCAGATGGCACAGGCAATTAACACCAGGTTAAGCAATACCGGGGTAAAAGCCGGAATCCCGAATCGTCCATGGACGTTTAACACACCGCCGGCGAAAGCCGTCAGGGAAATAAACATTAGATAAGGAAAGGTCAAACGCAACATTTCCGTGGCCAGCGCCTGTTTGACCGGCTCATCGATAAAACCGGGAGCAAAAATCATCACCAGCACAGGGGCGCCAACCACACCAAGTAATGAAACTACCAGCAAAACCAGCCCAAACGTTCCGGCCATATGGTCAACAAAAGTCTTCAGGTCAGAAAACTCCCGGGACGTTTTGTATTCAGTGAGCACAGGCACAAATGCTGTGGCAAAAGCGCCCTCGGCAAACAGGCGGCGCATGAAGTTGGGAATCTTGAAAGCAACAAAAAACGCATCCGTGTTGGCATTTGCACCGAAAACGTGCGCAAAAACCAGGTCTCGCACGAAACCGAGAATACGTGACAACAGCGTGTTGCTGCCGACTTTTGAAACTGATTTAACCAGTGAAGCCAAGCTGCTCTCAAGATAGAATTGAAAAGAGCTATTTCACCACAGAGATCACCGGGAACACAGAGTTTTTTAAGAAAAAAGTCTCACGGGGTTCTTGACAGAAACATCCCAATACTGCAGAATCGCGCGTCTTTATTGAAATACACAGAATTTGCAGGAGTGCCTTGTGGCCAATTCAGCACAGGCTCGTAAAAGAGCAAGACAAGCAGAAAAGAATCGTCAGCGTAATGCTTCACAGCGAAGCGCTTTCCGTACCAGCATCAAGAAAGTGGTTTACGCTATTGAAGCCGGTGACAAGACAGCAGCTGAATCAGCATACAAAGAAGCCATCCCCATGATTGACAGCACTTGCGGCAAGGGACTGATTCACAAGAACAAGGCAGCGCGTCATAAAAGCCGCCTGAATGCCCAGATCAGGGCCATGTAATCGCTGCCTGCATCGCAGAATCATCAAAGCCGGTCAATGACCGGCTTTTTTTATGTACAGGATGCACAGGAGCGGCACATGATCAGCATTGAAGACTAGATCAGCACGAGGTTATCTCGATGGATCAATTCCTCGTCATCGATATAACCCAGAACTGATTCAATCTGATCAGAAGGCTTCCCAACAATTTTGACCGCATCAACCGCACCGTAATTAGCCAGGCCGCGCGCCACTTCATAACCGTTAAAATCTACACAGGAAACCATCTCACCACGGTTGAAATTCCCGGTGACTGATATCACTCCCACCGGCAACAGACTTCGACCAGATTCTTTCAGTACCCGCACCGCACCATCATCCAGCACGAAGTGACCCTTAACCTGCAAATGACTGGCAAGCCACTGCTTGCGTGAAGCATCAGGACTCTGGTTGGGTATCAGCAAGGTGCCTACATTCTCTCCAGCTGCAATACGACTCAGACCGTTTTTCTCAGCACCGGAAGCAATCACCGTAGCCGTTCCAGAGCGGGCAGCCACCCGCGCAGCCCGCACCTTGGTCTGCATGCCGCCACGACCAAAGGTACCGGCAGCTTCTCCCGCCATACGATCCAGAGAACTATCCAGCGCTTCGGCTGTTTCTATCAGTGTCGCATCAGCATGAGTACGCGGATCAGCAGTATAGAGACCATCCTGATCGGTCAGCAATATCAGCAGATCAGCCTGTACCAGGTTGGCAACCAGCGCCGCTAATGTGTCATTGTCACCGAAACGGATCTCATCATTGGCAACCGTGTCATTTTCATTCACCACTGGAATGACTTTCATATCCAGTAGTGTACGCAGGGTACTGCGGGCATTGAGGTACCTGCGACGATTGGTCAGATCATCATGAGTCAACAACACCTGTGCTGTATGCATATTCCGTTTGGCAAAACAGGTTTCCCAGGCTTTCACCAGCCCCATCTGGCCTATAGCCGCTACGGCCTGCAGTTCATGCAGAGCTGTTGGACGTTGCGCCATTCCTATGCGACACATGCCTTCGGCTACGGCACCGGATGAAACCAGCACCAGCTCTTTACCTTCGGCCACCCAGGCGGCCATCTGGTCGACCCAGTTGGCAAAACGCTCACGATCGAGTCCCTGGCCACCTGCAGTCAGCATGGCACTACCGATTTTAACGACCCAGCGCCTGGTAGCAGGAATGTCTTTACGCTCAAACATGATTCTTGTTCAGTCCAGGGGACTCCATGGCTTGTTTTCTTCGACCTCTTCAGGCATTTTTTCCTGTGCCTTGAGTTTTTCAAGATATTCCATCAAATCATAAACCAGTTGCTGTGTTCCTTCACCGGTCATGGAGGATATTTCATAGACAGGTCCCTGCCAATCAAGAGCTTTCAAAAGTTGTTGTTTACGCTCTGCAAAATCTTCATCCAGCAGCAGATCTTTTTTGGTCAGCACCAGCCAGCGTTCCCTGTCGGCCAGTTTGCCGCCATATTTTTCAAGCTCGCCGACGATACGCGTTACATCATCTGCCAAACCGTCAATCACAGCCGCAGATTCATCCATGGGCGCCATATCGACCAGATGCAATAACAGGCGTGTACGTGCCAGGTGCTTAAGAAATTGAATCCCCAGGCCTGCCCCTTCGGCTGCACCTTCAATCACACCGGGAATATCAGCAATCACGAAACTGCGATTGTCATCCACCCGCACCACACCGAGGTTAGGATACAAAGTGGTAAAAGGATAATCTGCCACCTTGGGTTTGGCACTGGATACTTTGGTTATCAGGCTGGACTTGCCGGCATTGGGCAATCCCAGCAAACCAACATCGGCCAGCAGAATCAACTCGAGTTTCAGTTCACGGCGCTCACCTTCAGTACCATTGGTCGACTGACGCGGTGCACGATTGGTACTGCTTTTAAAGCGGGTATTGCCAATACCGTGAAAACCACCTTTGGCTACCAGCAGGCGATCACCAGGCTTGATCAACTCACCAAGAAGTTCTTCAGTTTCAATATCAGTCACCCGGGTACCCAGCGGCACGCGGATCTCCACATCCTCACCCTTATGGCCGGTCATTTGCCGGCCCATGCCATTCTGGCCGCGCTCAGCCTTGTGCGTACGCATATGGCGGAAGTCTACCAGAGTGTTCAATCCGGAATCAGCAACCAGCCAGACACTGCCGCCATCGCCACCGTCACCACCGTCAGGACCACCACGGGGAATGTATTTTTCGCGACGAAAACTGACGCAGCCATTACCGCCATCACCTGCAATTACCTTAATTGTTACTTCGTCGACGAATTTCATATCTATTCAATCTATCCAGAGCTTGGTATTTTCTCTACCCGGTCAGTTGACGCCTCCTCCGAAATAAAAAAAGCCCCACCAATTAAACTGGCGAGGCTTTTTAAATCTTAAAACAGATAAATATCAGGCAGCAACGACGCTGACATATTTCCTGTTCTTGGGACCTTTGGTTTCGAATTTAACCACACCATCTGCCTTGGCAAACAACGTATGGTCTTTACCACAACCAACATTGACACCGGCATGAACCTTGGTGCCGCGCTGACGAATAATGATATTGCCCGCTTTAATCGCCTGATCACCGTAGATTTTCACGCCAAGACGTTTCGACTCCGAATCGCGGCCGTTACGAGTACTACCACCTGCTTTCTTATGTGCCATTAGACTTCTCCAGTATCTCTAAATGATATACCCAGCATTTAGCTGGCGATATCAGTAATTTCCAGTTCGGTGTAAGCCTGACGATGACCCTGACGCTTAAGGTGGTGCTTACGTCTTTTGAACTTGATGATTTTAACTTTCTTGCCGCGACCTTGCGCAGTGACAGTAGCAGTCACTTTGCCGCCATCAAGATAAGGGGCGCCAATTTTGACATCATCACCATCAGCAACCATCAGAACCTTGTCCAGTTCAACGCTATCGCCTTCAGCAGCATCCAGTTTTTCAACCTTCAACTTCAACCCTTTGCTAACGCGGTATTGTTTTCCGCCAGTCTGAATCACAGCATACATGGCCGCTTTCTCCGAAAAAAATCTGTTACCTGCGAACTGAAATGTCATCAGCCCGACCAAAGACGCGCAATTATATGGATGCGTTTGCAGATCGTCAATAATTTCTTGACAGTCTGTCCGCATATTTCTAGGATTCCCGGCTAATTTTCAAAAAATCTATCGAAATCTGACACTTGACCATGGAAATCGCAGCAGTACGGGATCTGATCGCCGATGATATGCAGGCGGTAAACGACCTGATCCTGAAACGACTCGAATCCGATGTCGTACTGATTAACCAGATCGGTCATTACATCATCAACAGCGGCGGCAAACGCTTGCGCCCGATGCTGGTGCTGATTGCAGCACGCGCACTGGGCTATAACGGCAGCCAGCATATCGATATCGCCGCGATTATCGAATTTATTCACACCGCTACTCTGCTGCACGATGACGTGGTGGATGAATCCGACATGCGCCGTTCCCGTGAAACTGCCAATGCCGTTTGGGGCAATGCCGCCAGTGTCCTGGTTGGAGACTTTCTGTACTCACGATCATTTGAAATGATGGTGGATGTCAACCAGATGCGCATAATGGAAATCCTTTCACATGCTACTAACCGCATCGCAGAAGGTGAAGTGCTGCAACTGCTCAACCTCAACGATCCGGATGTGACAGAAGAAAAATACCGTGAAGTAATTTTACGCAAAACAGCTGTCCTGTTTGAAGCCGGAACCCGTCTCGGCGCAGTTTTAACTGAAGCAGATGATGAAACCGAACAACTTCTGGCCGATTACGGCCTGCACCTGGGCATTGCCTTTCAAATGATTGATGATGCGCTTGATTACGGCTCATCAGATCAGGACATCGGAAAAAATATTGGTGACGACCTTGTAGAAGGAAAACCCACCCTGCCGTTACTGCGCGCCATGCAACAGTGCCCACAGGATAAAGTGCCACTCTTAAAGTCAGTCATTGAACATGGCGGTGCCGATCACCTTGAAGAGGTCCTGGCCATCATTCATGCCACCGATGCGATTGAATACACCTTCCAGCAGGCAGAAGCAGAAGCCGACAAGGCTATTGAATGCCTGTCCTCCCTTCCTGAATCCCCCTATAAAGAAGCACTGATCTTCCTCGCCAATTACGCCGTCAAACGAACTACTTAGACCCACTCGGGGATAAAGATTTTGTCTCAGAAAAGGTGCAGATAGAACGCAATGGATGAGGCGA